>ERZ780157.147-NODE-147-length-98020-cov-8.263431_pt1 | contig 98020 bp, 92 predicted proteins | sample MGYA00511169_ERZ780157 | MGnify/ENA primary metagenome ERZ780157 (study PRJEB29588, sample SAMEA1965149) | human gut metagenome | biome: human gut; feature: human-associated habitat; material: faeces | place: Denmark | collected 2008/2010 ...
TCGTATCACTATCACCCCACGTTCATGGCGGAGACAGCGTACAGAAAAATATGTACGGTGTGCTGATTGCACTGATTCCGGCGTTTCTGGTGTCTCTCTATTTCTTCGGACTGGGTGCTCTGATTGTTACTGCTACTTCCGTTGCGGCCTGTTTATTCTTCGAATGGGCGATCGGAAAATATTTGATGAAGAAACCGACTTCAACAATTTGTGACGGTTCTGCTGTCATCACAGGTGTGTTGCTGGCTTTCAATTTGCCGTCCAACCTACCTGTATGGATTATTATTCTGGGCGCATTGTTCGCTATCGGTGTAGGCAAGATGTCTTTCGGCGGATTAGGCTGCAACCCTTTCAACCCCGCATTGGCAGGACGTGTCTTCCTGTTGCTTTCGTTCCCCGTACAGATGACTAGCTGGCCGGTAGTAGGTCAGTTGACAGCTTATACGGATGCTACTACCGGAGCTACTCCGTTGGCTATCATGAAAGGAATAATCGGAGGGGTTCAGGGATTCTCTATCGACCAGCTTCCTGATTCTTTCAGTCTGCTGATCGGTCAGAACGGTGGCTGTATCGGTGAGGTCAGCGCGTTGGCTCTGCTGATCGGATTGGGTTACATGCTTTGGAAGAAAATCATCACTTGGCATATCCCTGTGTCTATCTTGGTCACTGTATTTGTTTTTGCCGGTATCATGCATTTGGTTGATCCTGCAAAATATGTATCTCCGGTATTGCAGTTGCTTTCCGGCGGATTGATGTTGGGTGCGGTTTTTATGGCAACCGACTATGTGACTTCTCCGATGAGCAAGAAAGGAATGTTGATTTATGGTGTTTGTATCGGTCTGCTGACGGTTATTATCCGTCTGTTCGGCGCATATCCCGAAGGTATGTCGTTTGCCATCCTGATTATGAATGCGTTCACTCCGCTGATTAACACCTATTGTAAACCTAAACGCTTTGGGGAGGTAGCGAAGAAGAAATGAAAAAGTTAGAATCATCTTTAAAGAATATGTTGCTGGTACTTACGGGGGTGACTGCCATTTCCGTAGCATTGCTGGCTTACGTGAATGAACTGACAAAAGGTCCTATTGCCGAAGCGAATGCGAAGACATTGAACAAGGCCTTGAAACAGGTTCTTCCGGAATTTACTAATAACCCGGTAGGCGAAAGCGACACGATCTTCAGCGAGAAAGACGGAAAGAAAGTGGTGGACTTCATCGTTTATCCGGCAAAAAAAGGAGAGGAATGGGTAGGTTCGGCTGTTGAGTCCAAAGCTATGGGGTTCGGTGGCGAACTGAAAGTGCTGGTCGGCTTTGATGCAAAAGGCAAGATTTACAATTACTCTTTGCTGCCCCATACCGAGACTCCGGGATTGGGCTCGAAAGCTGACAAATGGTTTGGAGCCTATGACGCTACCAAAGGCGAAAAGGCGGTGACGCACGAAATGAGCAAAAAGTCTATCATAGGCATGAGTCCGGGCGAAGGTGAGCTGAAAGTCTCTAAGGACGGAGGCCAGGTAGACGCTATTACCGCTTCCACTATCACGTCGCGCGCTTTCCTGAACGCTATCAACAAGGCTTACGAGGCCTATAAGACGGGAGAAGTAGATACTGTTTCGGGAGCTTCGCAGAAAAATGAACCTGCCACTGCTCCGGAAACTGAAACGGTGAAGCAAGATTCTATTAATTAAGAAAGGAGGAGATTAAGATATGAATAATTTTAAAGTAATGATGAACGGGATTATCAAAGAGAATCCTACGTTTGTGCTCCTGCTTGGTATGTGTCCTACATTGGGTACAACTTCATCGGCTATCAATGGTATGGGTATGGGACTGGCCACTATGTTTGTGTTGATTTGCTCGAACGTGGTAATTTCTTCCATCAAGAATCTGATTCCGGATATGGTACGTATCCCATCGTTCATTGTAGTCATTGCGTCTTTCGTAACATTGCTCCAGATGGTGATGCAGGCTTACGTGCCGGATTTGTATGCCACACTGGGGCTTTTCATCCCGTTGATCGTGGTAAACTGTATCGTGCTGGGACGTGCTGAAGCATTCGCCGCGAAGAATAATCCGGTGGCTTCCATGTTCGACGGTCTTGGTATGGGACTTGGTTTTACGATAGCCTTGACTCTGCTGGGAGCTGTCCGCGAATTCTTGGGAACAGGCAAGATTTTCAATCTGACAATCATGCCGGAAGAGTACGGAATGTTGGTGTTTGTATTGGCTCCGGGTGCTTTCATCGCTTTAGGATACCTTATTGCGTTGATCAACAGCTTGAAGAAAGCCTAATTCAATTAAATAAGAGAAGAATATGGAATATATATTGATTTTTATTTCGGCAATCTTTGTAAACAACATCGTGTTGTCGCAGTTCTTGGGCATTTGTCCGTTCCTGGGCGTATCCAAGAAAGTGGAAACTGCGATGGGTATGAGCGCTGCGGTTGCTTTCGTGCTGACCATCGCTACCATTGTCACTTTCCTGATTCAGAAATTTGTTCTGGATGTTTTCGATCTGGGATATTTGCAGACAATCACTTTTATTCTGGTGATCGCCGGACTGGTGCAGATGGTGGAAATCATTCTGAAGAAAGTCTCTCCGGCTCTGTACCAGGCGTTGGGTGTATTTTTGCCATTGATCACAACCAACTGCTGTATCTTGGGTGTGGCTATTCTGGTGATTCAGAAAGACTATGATTTGCTGACAGGCGTTGTATATGCGTTCTCAACAGCTCTCGGATTCGGACTGGCGCTGGTGCTTTTTGCAGGATTGCGCGAGCAGATGAGTCTGGTGAAAATCCCGAAGGGAATGCAAGGCACTCCGATTGCTTTGATCACCGCCGGTTTGCTGGCTATGGCATTCATGGGATTCTCCGGCGTGGTATAAGATTTACAGTTGATAATTAAATATGAATTGGGAGCTCGGCTGTGTGGGGACATACAGATAATGAGTTCCCAATTCTTTTATAAATAAAATGGTTACGGAATATTGCATTCTCATTTTATTTCCATACATTTGTAGCTCAAACAATAATAGACCGAAGAACTAACCATATAAGTAAAGAATATGAAAGAAAGAATTTTAGTGACAGGGGGAACGGGATATATTGGTTCCCATACTGTTGTAGAGCTGCAAAACAGTGGGTATGAAGTAATCATCATCGATAATTTATCAAATTCCAGTGCTGATGTTGTCGACAATATAGAAAAAGTTTCCGGTATCCGTCCGGCTTTCGAAAAGTTGGATTGTCTTGATTTTGAAGGTCTTGACGCCGTATTCACAAAATATAAAGGAATTAAAGCTATCATCCACTTTGCTGCAAGCAAGGCGGTAGGTGAATCGGTGGAGAAACCGTTGCTTTATTATCGTAATAATCTGGTTTCTTTGATCAACCTTCTCGAACTGATGCCGAAACACGGAGTGGAAGGTATTGTATTCTCTTCTTCTTGTACGGTGTATGGACAGCCGGATGAATTGCCGGTGACAGAAAAGGCGCCGATTAAGAAAGCGGAATCACCATACGGAAATACAAAACAGATTAATGAAGAGATTATCCGTGATACGGTAGCCTCCGGTGCTCCGATCAATGCAATCATGTTGCGTTATTTCAATCCGATAGGCGCGCATCCTACCGCATTGCTGGGTGAGTTGCCGAACGGTGTTCCCCAGAACCTGATTCCTTATCTGACTCAGACAGCTATCGGCATTCGCGAGAAGTTGAGTGTGTTCGGTGACGATTATGATACGCCCGACGGTTCTTGCATCCGTGACTTTATCAATGTTGTTGACTTGGCTAAGGCGCACGTGATTGCTATCCGCCGTATCTTGGAGAAGGCGCAGAAAGAAAAAGTGGAAGTATTCAATATCGGTACGGGACGTGGTGTCTCTGTATTGGAATTGATTCAAGGCTTCGAGAAGGCTACCGGTGTGAAGTTGAACTATCAGATCGTTGGACGTCGTGCGGGAGATATTGAAAAAGTTTGGGCAAATCCTGATTTCGCTAATTCCGAATTGGGATGGAAAGCTGTGGAAACTTTGGAAGATACTTTGCGCTCTGCCTGGAACTGGCAGTTGAAACTTCGTGAAAGAGGTATTCAGTAAATAGCATTTTTTTGTTTTATCATCTGATAACTCGAACAAATCAATGTAGATTTGTTTAATTTGATGTGATCGACCTGAAGCTGTTCGCGGGTATGTGAATATACAAGAGCAGTACTTATACCTCTTTGGTATAGACAGGCAGATTGCACAGTAGTTTTGTCGTGTTTTATTTTGTGTTTGTGTTGTGACGGTACTACGACGTGAGTCGTGGTACCGTTTTTATTTAAGTGTTCCTGTGAAGCAGAACGTATCTGTTCCCCAATCAATTTCCGGTAACAGTACATCGGGTGTGAACAGTCCGAAAACTGAAGAACCGGAACCGCTCATGGATGCGTAGATCGCTCCGTGATGATAGAGCTCTTTTTTTATATCTCCGATGATGGGATGTTGCGGGAATACGCTGGCTTCGAAATCATTGATCAGGGTATCTCTCCACTCTGTAACCGGGCGTCGGATGACCTCTTTGACAGGATATTCCGGATGATGAGGGCGGATGTTTGCAAAAGCTTCCCGAGTGGATACGAACACATCCGGTTTGATAATCATGATTTGGTAGCCGCTTAATGAAAGCTCGACCGGAGAAAAGATATTACCGATTCCTTCGGCAAAGGTCGGTCTGTTTTTGATAAAGAAAGCACAGTCTGCTCCCAAAGTGGCGGCGTATACCTCCAATTGTTCTTCAGATACCCCTAACTGATAATGATCATTGAGCAACTTCAGCATGAAAGCTGCATCGGATGACCCTCCACCCAGTCCGGCTCCGGAAGGAATGTGTTTATATAGATGGATCTCTACAGGAGGAAGATGGAACTCCTTATCCATCAAAAGATAGGCTTTTACCACCAGATTATCTTCCGGCTTGCCCGCTATTTCCATTCCGTGTTGGTAAAGGGTGAATTTCCGGTCAGTGTCGGGAGAAGTACGGATTTCCAGCGCATCTTCCAAAGCCACCGGATAGAACACTGTTTCCAGATTATGGTATCCGTCGGGGCGTTTTTCCGTAATGGAAAGCCCCAAGTTTATTTTGATATTGGGAAAAGCAATCATAATCAATTAAAAATTAAAGATTAAAAATTAAAGAAAAAGCGACACAGGGGACAAAGTTAGTAAAAACTTCATTTTTCCTTATCTATTCTTCGTGATTATGTTCTATCTTTGTCCTCCCGACCGGAAGAAATCTGTTATGAATGAGTATGTCCAGTCGTAACTTTTAGTTTTTAATCTTTAATTTTTAATTGAATTAATGGCCGAACAGAGAAGAAACACCCGCAATACGAAGTCTGCTAAAGTGCAACCGGTAAATGATTATGGACGTATTCAGCCGCAGGCACCTGAGCTGGAAGAAGCAGTATTGGGGGCTTTGATGATTGAGAAGGACGCTTATTCGTTGGTGAGTGAAATTCTTCGTCCCGAATCTTTTTATGAACACCGGCATCAACTGATCTATGCCGCTATCACCGATCTTGCCGTAAATCAGAAGCCGGTGGATATTCTGACAGTAAAGGAACAGCTTAGCAAACGCGGAGAGCTGGAAGAGGTCGGAGGTCCGTTCTATATTACTCAGTTGAGTAGCAAAGTGGCCTCTTCGGCGCATATTGAATATCATGCACGCATCATAGCACAGAAATCATTGGCGCGCGAGTTGATTACTTTTACCAGTAACATTCAAAGTAAGGCGTTTGATGAAACGCTGGATGTGGACGATCTGATGCAGGAAGCCGAAGGAAAGCTTTTTGAGATTTCGCAGCAGAACATGAAGAAGGACTACACGCAGATCAATCCGGTGATTGACGAAGCGTATAAGCTGATTCAGAAGGCAGCGGCACGAACGGACGGATTGAGTGGGCTTGAAAGCGGTTTTACGAAGCTGGACAAGATGACTTCCGGTTGGCAGAACTCCGACCTTATTATTATTGCCGCCCGTCCTGCGATGGGTAAGACAGCTTTCGTCCTTTCTATGGCGAAGAATATAGCCGTCGATTATCGTAACCCGGTAGCGTTGTTTTCTCTTGAAATGAGTAATGTCCAGTTGGTGAATCGTCTGATTACGAATGTCTGCGAGATTCCGAGTGAGAAAATTAAAAGCGGACAGTTGGCGAATTATGAATGGCAGCAATTGGACTATAAACTGAAGGATTTGCTGGATGCACCGCTGTATGTGGATGATACTCCCTCTCTGTCGGTGTTTGAGCTTCGTACGAAAGCCCGTCGTCTGGTGCGTGAACATGGGGTGAAAATCATTATTATTGACTACTTGCAGTTGATGAATGCTAGTGGAATGGCGTTCGGAAGCCGTCAGGAGGAGGTCAGTACCATTTCACGTTCACTGAAGGGATTGGCGAAGGAGCTGAACATCCCGATTGTCGCATTGTCGCAGTTGAATCGTGGTGTGGAGAGCCGTGAAGGAATTGATGGCAAACGTCCGCAGTTGAGCGACCTTCGTGAATCGGGAGCCATCGAGCAGGATGCCGATATGGTATGTTTTATCCACCGTCCGGAATATTACAAAATTTACCAGGATGATCGTGGTAATGACCTTCGCGGTATGGCGGAGATTGTGATAGCCAAGCATCGTAACGGTGCGGTGGGTGAAGTGCTGCTCCGATTCAAAGGTGAGTTTACCCGTTTCTCAAATCCGGAGGATGACATGGTGATTCCTATGCCGGGTGAGCCTGCCGGTGCTATGCTGGGGTCTAAGATGAATGCCGGAGGAGCCGGTTCCGTTCCGCCACCGCCGACACCGGACTTTACTCCGCAGTCGGGTAATCCGTTCGGGGCACCGGTAGGAGGGGATGGACCTTTGCCATTCTAGTTGCGTATTCTTTCACCACAGAGGACGCAGAGGACACTGAGGATATCGGAAAGATGAAAAATAAGTGTAAATCCGTAATAAGCAAAGTGTGTATAATTAACTTATAAACTAATTAAACATGAGTACTTAAATAAAAAGAAAAAACTCTGTGTCCTCGGTGTCCTCTGTGGTGAAATAACCTGCAATTTTTTATCTAACCTTTTCGGTCAACCGAAAAATCTTATTAACTTTGCGAATCTTTTGAGAAACAATAAAAAATTAATTATATGAATATCTCTTATAACTGGCTGAAAGAGTATGTCAACTTCGATTTGACGCCTGATGAAACGGCGGCTGCGTTGACTTCTATCGGCTTGGAAACAGGTGGTGTGGAAGAAGTGCAGACCATTAAAGGTGGTTTGGAGGGACTTGTGATCGGCGAAGTGCTGACCTGTGTGGAACATCCTAATTCGGACCATCTGCACATTACTACTGTCAATCTGGGAGAAGGCGATCCGGTGCAGATCGTTTGTGGAGCTCCGAACGTGGCTGCCGGACAAAAAGTGGTAGTCGCTACATTGGGGACAAAACTCTATGACGGGGACGAATGCTTTACTATCAAAAAATCAAAAATCCGCGGTGTAGAATCTACAGGTATGATTTGTGCTGAAGATGAAATCGGTATCGGTACGGATCATGCAGGTATCATCGTTTTGCCGGAAAATGCTGTCCCGGGTACTCTTGCCAAAGATTATTATAATATCAAGAGCGATTATGTGCTTGAAGTGGATATCACTCCTAACCGTGCGGATGCATGCTCTCACTACGGTGTAGCCCGTGACTTGTATGCTTATCTGATTCAGAACGGTAAGCAGGCAACTCTGCAACGTCCGTCGGTGGATGACTTTAAAGTGGAAAACCATGATTTGGATATTGAAGTAAAGGTTGAAAACAGTGAAGCGTGTCCGCATTATGCCGGTGTTACCGTGAAAGGAGTGACTGTAAAGGAAAGTCCGGAATGGTTGCAGAATAAATTGCGTCTGATCGGTGTGCGTCCTATTAATAATGTAGTGGATGTCACTAATTACATTGTCCATGCTTTCGGACAACCGTTGCATTGCTTTGATGCCGGTAAGATAAAGGGTAATGAAGTTATCGTAAAGACAATGCCCGAAGGAACTCTGTTCGTTACACTGGACGAGGTGGAACGTAAGCTGAGTGACCGCGACCTGATGATTTGCAATAAGGAAGAAGCCATGTGCATTGCGGGCGTATTTGGCGGATTGGATTCCGGCTCTACGGAAGCTACAACGGATGTTTTCATCGAAAGTGCTTATTTCCATCCTACATGGGTGCGTAAGACGGCCCGTCGTCACGGCTTGAATACCGATGCTTCTTTCCGCTTTGAACGCGGCATCGACCCGAATAGTGTGATTTACTGTCTGAAACTGGCTGCCATAATGGTAAAAGAGTTGGCAGGCGGTACTATCTCTTCTGAAATAAAAGATGTATATACTACTCCTGCACAGGATTTCATAGTAGACCTATCTTACGAGAAAGTACATTCGCTGATTGGTAAAGTGATTCCGGTAGAGACAATCAAGAGCATTGTGACGAGCCTGGAAATGAAGATAACTAATGAGACGGTGGAAGGACTGACACTGGCCGTTCCTCCTTATCGTGTGGATGTGCAGCGTGATTGTGACGTGATTGAGGATATTCTCCGCATCTACGGATACAATAATGTGGAAATTCCGACTACGTTGAAATCCAGTCTGACTACTAAAGGCGAGCATGACAAGTCGAATAAATTGCAGAATCTGGTTGCCGAACAATTGGTGGGCTGTGGATTCAATGAAATATTGAACAACTCATTGACCCGTGCGGCTTATTATGACGGTCTGGAAACTTATCCTTCCAATCGCCTGGTTATGCTGTTGAATCCGCTAAGCGCTGATTTGAACGCTATGCGCCAGACTTTGCTGTTCGGTGGATTGGAAAGCATTGCCCATAATGCCAATCGTAAAAATGCGGATCTGAAATTCTTTGAATTTGGTAATTGCTATTATTTCGACGGGGACAAGAAGAACCCGGAAAAAGCGTTGGCTCCTTATTCGGAAGATTATCATTTGGGTCTGTGGGTTACAGGCAAGAAGGTTTCCAACTCATGGGCGCATCCGGATGAGAACAGTTCGGTATATGAGCTGAAAGCATATGTGGAGAATATCTTGAAACGTTTAGGACTGGATTTGCACAATCTGGTGATAGGCAATCTGTCTGATGATATCTTTGCTGCCGCACTGTCTGTCCATACGAAGGGTGGCAAACGCCTTGCTTCTTTCGGTGTAGTTACTAAGAAGCTGCTGAAAGCGTTCGATATAGACAATGAAGTCTATTTCGCTGACTTGAACTGGAAAGAATTGCTGAAAGCTGTCCGTTCGGCTAAAGTCAGCTACAAGGAGCTTTCCAAGTTCCCGGCTGTACGGCGCGATTTGGCTTTGCTGCTCGACAAGAATGTGCAGTTTGCCGAAATCGAGAAGATCGCTTACGAGACAGAGAAGAAGTTGCTGAAAGAAGTGGAACTCTTCGATGTATATGAAGGCAAGAACCTGGAAGCTGGTAAGAAATCGTATGCGGTCAGTTTCTTGCTTCAAGACGAGAGCCAGACATTGAACGATAAGATGATTGATAAGATCATGTCGAAACTGGTGAAAAACCTGGAAGATAAACTAGGAGCCAAACTTAGATAAGTTTAAAATTTCAATCTAAAAATATAAACCAATGGGAAGAGCATTTGAATATAGAAAAGCTACCAAGCTGAAGAGATGGGGCCACATGGCTAAAACATTTACAAGATTGGGTAAACAAATCGCTATTGCTGTAAAGGCAGGTGGTCCGGAACCCGAAAACAACCCGACACTCCGTTCGGTGATCGCTACTTGTAAGCGTGAAAATATGCCGAAGGATAACATCGAGCGTGCCATCAAGAATGCGATGGGTAAAGACCAGAGTGACTATAAGGGCATGACGTATGAGGGATACGGCCCTCACGGAGTAGCTGTATTCGTAGATACACTTACCGACAACCCTACCCGTACTGTAGCGGACGTGCGTTCCGTTTTCAACAAATTCGGCGGAAACTTGGGTACAATGGGTTCTTTGGCATTTCTTTTCGACCATAAGTGTATTTTCACTTTCAAGAAGAAAGAGGACTTGGATATGGAAGAACTGATTCTTGACCTGATAGATTATAATGTGGAAGATGAATATGATGAAGATGAGGAAGAAGGAACAATTACGATCTATGGTGATCCTAAGAGCTATGCCGCCATTCAGAAACATTTGGAAGAATGTGGTTTCGAAGATGTCGGTGGAGACTTCACTTATATCCCGAACGATCTGAAAGAGGTTACTCCGGAACAGCGTGAGACATTAGATAAGATGGTGGAACGTTTGGAAGAATTTGACGACGTGCAGACCGTTTATACCAATATGCAACCGGAAGGCGAAGAATAGCAGTTCATGGAATATGTTTATAAGACGAAAGGCACTTGCAGCACCAACATTGAACTGAATGTGGAAGATGGAGTGGTGAAAGAAGTGGCCTTTTGGGGAGGATGCAACGGCAATCTTCAAGGTCTTTCGCGCCTGGTAAAGGGAATGAAGGTGGAGGACGTGATAAGTAAACTTGAAGGAGTACGCTGTGGTGGCAGACCCACTTCGTGTCCGGACCAGTTGTGCCGTGCATTGCATGAGATGGGGTATTGATATCATCCGGTCTTAAGTATAAGATAGGAAACGCGGATTAACGCAAATTATCGCAGATTAAATTTAATCTTTGTGTAGGTTTGCGTTGATCCGCATTCTTTTATGATACTGCTTTGGGCTTTTGATGTTAGTAGCGTTTTCCTTATTTGTCGGTATTTTGAACCAAAATTGATCCCTACTCGTTATTTATAAGTATATTTGTACTGAATAAACTATTATGCAGCAATGAAGAATCTTTTTCAAGACTTAAAACGCAAAGATCATAAACGCTATTTGGGCGGACTGGATGTTTTCAAATATATTGGTCCGGGACTTCTGGTGACTGTCGGATTTATAGATCCCGGAAACTGGGCTTCTAATTTTGCCGCCGGATCCGAATTCGGCTATTCATTACTGTGGGTGGTTACCTTGTCCACGATTATGCTGATCATCCTTCAACATAATGTTGCTCACTTGGGGATTGTCACCGGACTTTGCCTTTCGGAAGCTGCCACCAAATATACTCCCAAATGGGTATCCCGTCCTATTCTTGGTACGGCGGTGCTGGCTTCCATCTCTACTTCGCTGGCAGAGATTCTGGGTGGAGCCATCGCATTGGAAATGCTGTTCGATATTCCTATTGTATGGGGAGCTGTGCTGACTACGCTTTTTGTGTCTATCATGCTTTTCACCAATTCCTATAAAAAAATAGAACGTTCCATCATTGCGTTTGTGTCTGTCATCGGACTTTCGTTTATTTATGAGCTTTTCTTGGTGCAGATAGACTGGCCGGCTGCAACAGCGGGGTGGGTGACTCCTTCATTTCCCGAAGGAAGTATGTTGATAATCATGAGCGTGCTGGGAGCGGTGGTAATGCCTCATAACCTGTTTTTGCATTCGGAAGTGATACAGAGTCACGAGTATAACAAGAAAGATGATGCATCTATCAAGAAAGTACTGAAATATGAGTTGTTCGATACGCTGTTCTCAATGGTTATCGGTTGGGCGATTAACAGTGCCATGATTCTGCTGGCTGCCGCGACTTTCTTTAAAAGCGGCATTCAAGTGGAGGAACTGCAACAGGCCAAGTCCTTGCTGGAACCGTTGCTGGGCAGCAACGCTGCCATTGTATTTGCTTTGGCATTGCTGATGGCGGGCATTTCGTCCACCATTACAAGCGGGATGGCGGCAGGTTCCATCTTTGCCGGTATTTTCGGTGAGTCTTATCACATCAAAGACAGTCACTCGCAAGTGGGAGTCCTTTTATCGCTAGGAATCGCCTTATTGCTGATTTTCTTTATCGGAGATCCTTTTAAGGGGCTGATTATTTCGCAGATGATACTTAGTATCCAATTGCCTTTCACGGTCTTTCTGCAAGTCGGACTGACATCTTCCCGAAAGGTGATGGGGAATTATGTGAATAGTCGTTGGAGCACATTTGTGCTGTATACTATTGCGATAATTGTATCCGTACTGAATATCATGCTTCTGTTTTCCTAAAATAAACGTGAATCAATAAATATATAATGATGAAGATTATAACTTATAATGTGAACGGCTTGCGTGCTGCTGTCTCCAAAGGTTTCCCGGAATGGCTGGCGCAGGAAAATCCGGATATTCTTTGTCTGCAAGAGACAAAACTACAGCCGGATCAATACCCGGCGGAAGTGTTTGAAGCATTGGGCTATAAGTCGTATTTGTATTCGGCACAGAAAAAAGGATATAGCGGAGTGGCCATATTGACCAAGCAAGAACCTGACCACGTGGAATACGGGATGGGAATCGAAGCATACGATAATGAAGGCCGTTTTATCCGTGCGGACTTCGGCGATTTGTCGGTGGTAAGCGTGTACCACCCTTCGGGGACTAGCGGGGACGAACGCCAGGCATTCAAGATGGTGTGGCTGGAGGATTTTCAGAAATACGTGACAGAGCTGCGGAAGACACGTCCGAATCTGATTCTTTGCGGTGATTATAATATATGCCATGAACCGATTGATATTCATGATCCTGTCCGTAATGCGAAGAATAGCGGTTTCCTCCCCGAAGAACGGGAATGGATGACGCGTTTTCTCTCGGCAGGCTTTATTGATTCTTTCCGTCTGCTTTATCCGGAAAAACAGGAGTATACCTGGTGGAGTTACCGTTTTAATTCGCGTGCCAAAAATAAAGGCTGGCGAATAGATTATTGTATGACCAGCGAGCCGGTACGCCGATGGCTGAAGAGTGCGCGGATTCTGAATGAGGCGGTGCATTCCGATCATTGTCCGATGGTGTTGGAGATTGACCGTTGAGTTTTTAGGGTCGGGATGAATATAATAAAAAGACAATAGTATGGAAGATAGAGTACAAAAAGCAGTAGAGCTTTTTAAAAGCGGATACAATTGTTCACAGTCCGTAGTGGCAGCTTTTGCAGATATGTACGGATTCACGCAGGAACAGGCTCTGCGCATGGGGGCATCCTTTGGTGGAGGAATAGGCCGGATGCGCGAAACTTGTGGTGCTGCTTGCGGTATGTTTTTGGTGGCAGGACTCGAAACCGGAGCTACGGAAGCGACAGACCGCGAGGGAAAGGCGGCAAATTATGCAGTTGTCCAGGAATTGGCTGCTGAGTTTAAAAAACGCAACGGGTCGCTGATTTGTGGCGAATTGTTGGGATTGAAGAAAAAAGAACTGGTCTCAAATGTTCCGGAAGAACGTACTGCTCAATATTATAGCAAACGTCCTTGTGCGAAAATGGTGGAAGAAGCGGCGAGAATCTGGTCTGAATATCTCGAAAACCATCCCAAATAAGGGAAAAAAGCCATTATTCTTACAAAATCAATAAAAAAAACTTCAATAAAGTGTTCTATAACATAAAAATAGCTATCTTTGTCCCCGAAATAAAATCTGAAAGTCTTTCAAGACCGGATGATTTAAAGCATGTCTAACTAAAATTTCAAAGCAAATGTTGAAAGAAAAAGCAGGTGTGATTGCAGGTACTATCTGGAATGCACTGAATGAAACAGAAGGAATGACTGCCAAGCAATTGAAGAAAGCAACTAAATTGGTTGACAAAGATTTGTTCCTCGGACTTGGCTGGTTATTGAGAGAAGACAAAGTCTCTGTGGAAGAAGTTGAAGGTGAACTCTTCATCAAATTGATCTAAGCGAGTAACTCACTTAAGCAATAAAAAAATGCGTTGGTACATTATCATAATGTTATCAACGCATTTTTTTATATTCCGCCATTTACGTATCTTTGCACACCGAAAAAGACAAAATAATAAGAATTCAGAATGAAGAATATTCGAAATTTCTGCATTATAGCCCACATTGATCATGGTAAGTCAACTCTGGCCGACCGTTTGTTGGAGTATACCAACACTATTCAGGTGACTTCAGGGCAGATGCTTGACGACATGGACTTGGAGAAGGAGAGAGGTATCACAATCAAGAGCCATGCCATCCAGATGGAGTATAATTATAAGGGTGAGAAGTATATCCTGAACTTGATTGATACTCCGGGACACGTGGACTTTTCCTATGAGGTGTCCCGTTCTATCGCAGCCTGTGAAGGTGCGTTGCTGATTGTTGATGCATCTCAAGGAGTACAGGCACAGACCATTTCCAATCTGTATATGGCTATCGAGCATGATCTTGAAATTATTCCTGTAATCAATAAATGCGATATGGCAAGCGCCATGCCGGAAGAGGTGGAAGATGAAATTGTCGAACTGCTGGGCTGCAAGCGTGAGGAAATCATACGTGCTTCCGGTAAGACGGGTATGGGGGTGGAAGAGATTCTCGCAGCCGTAATCGAACGTATTCCCCATCCGGTAGGAGATGAGGAAGCGCCGCTGCAAGCATTGATCTTCGATTCCGTATTCAACTCTTTCCGTGGTATTATCGCCTATTTCAAGATTGAGAACGGAGTGATTCGGAAAGGGGATAAGGTGAAGTTCTTCAATACGGGTAAAGAATATGACGCTGACGAGGTCGGGGTATTGAAGATGGAGCTGGTTCCTCGCAATGAGCTTCGTACGGGAGATGTTGGGTATATTATTTCCGGTATAAAAACTTCAAAAGAGGTGAAAGTGGGAGATACCATCACTCATGTGGGCCGTCCGTGCGCGCAGGCTATCGCCGGATTTGAGGAAGTGAAGCCGATGGTATTTGCGGGAGTTTATCCGATTGAGGCGGAAGATTTTGAAGATTTGCGCGCTTCGTTGGAAAAATTGCAGTTGAACGACGCTTCTTTGACTTTCCAGCCGGAGTCTTCATTGGCATTGGGTTTTGGTTTCCGTTGCGGTTTTCTGGGATTGCTCCACATGGAGATCGTGCAGGAACGGCTTGATCGCGAATTCGACATGAATGTGATCACTACCGTGCCCAACGTATCTTATAATATATATGACAAACAGGGAGAGATGAAGGAGGTGCATAATCCCGGTGGTATGCCCGACCCGACATTGATCGATCATATCGAGGAACCCTATATCAAGGCTTCCATCATCACCACTACCGATTATATCGGCCCCATTATGACGCTTTGTCTGGGGAAACGCGGAGAACTTCTTAAACAGGAATATATTTCCGGCAATCGTGTGGAGATCTTTTATAATATGCCTTTGGGGGAAATTGTGATCGACTTCTATGACCGTTTGAAGAGTATTTCGAAAGGGTATGCATCGTTTGACTATCATCCCAACGGTTTCAGACCTTCCAAGCTGGTGAAACTGGATATTATGCTGAACGGCGAGCCGGTGGACGCTCTGTCTACGCTGATCCATTTCGACAATGCCTATGATATGGGACGCCGGATGTGTGAGAAATTGAAAGAACTGATTCCCCGCCAACAGTTTGAGATTGCTATCCAGGCGGCTATTGGAGCTAAGATTATAGCGCGTGAAACCATCAAGGCAGTCCGTAAAGACGTAACAGCCAAATGTTACGGTGGCGACGTAAGCCGTAAACGAAAACTGCTTGAAAAGCAGAAGAGGGGTAAGAAACGGATGAAGCAGATTGGCAACGTGGAGGTTCCTCAGAAAGCCTTCCTTGCCGTACTGAAATTGGATTAAAACATTGCCGCAAGCAATTTTTCAGAGATATGCGCTGAACAAATTGACTTGCGGTTAGTTTTTAATATACCAGCAACAACTATAAATATGAGAAAAGTACTGTCTTTTTCGGGCTTCCTGATGTTGGGGCTCGTCATTTCACAATTCCTGCCAATGATAGCAGGAGAGGGGTATGGAGTTGTCAAGTCCATTTCTAACGTATTGCTTTATGTATGTCTTAGTTTTATAATGATTAACGTGGGCCGGGAATTTGTTCTTGACAAGTCCCGCTGGAAAAGTTATGCCGAAGATTATTTTATAGCGATGGCGACGGCTGCTCTCCCTTGGTTTATGATTGCTATTTATTATGTGTTCATATTACTTCCGCCCGATTACTGGAATAGCTGGGAGGCATGGAAAGAGAATCTGTTGCTAAGCCGTTTTGCCGCCCCTACCTCTGCGGGTATCTTATTTACAATGCTGGCTGCTATCGGATTGAAATCCAGTTGGATTTATAAGAAAATACAGGTGTTGGCTATCTTCGATGATCTGGACACGATTATCCTGATGATTCCTCTTCAGATTATGATGATCGGTTTGCGCTGGCAGTTGATTATTGTAGTGGTGATTGTGTTTCTATTGCTGTCTATCGGCTGGCAGCGATTGAATAAATATGATTGGCGGCAGGATTGGAAGGCTATCCTCTTTTATTCTGTTATTATATTTCTGGCTACTCAGATACTTTATCTTGGCAGCAAGGAACTATACGGAGAAGCGGGAAGCATTCATATCGAAGTGCTTTTACCGGCATTTGTTCTGGGAATGATCATGAAGCATAAAGAGCATGATACACCGGTTGAACGGTCGGTTGCTACGGGAATCTCCTTTCTGTTTATGTTCCTGGTGGGGATGAGTATGCCTCATTTTATCGGAGTGAACTTTGCGGAGACTCATGCCGGTACACATTCGGTGACCGGTTCGCAGGAAATGATGTCGTGGGGAATGATTCTATTCCATGTCGTGATTGTTTCTTTACTGTCAAATCTAGGAAAACTTTGTCCGATGTTCTTCTATCGCGACCGGAAGTTGAGTGAGCGCCTGGCTCTTTCGATCGGTATGTTTACCCGTGGCGAAGTGGGAGCGGGGATTATTTTCATAGCATTAGGATATAATCTGGGAGGTCCGGCATTGGTGATTTCAGTATTGACTTTGGTCTTGAACCTTATTTTGACAGGAATCTTTGTGCTTTGGGTGAAAAAACTGGCGCTGCGTTCCGTTACGACAAAGGGCACAACGATTCGTTCTTGACAAACATATTCTGATGATTATATCCGTAATGCAACTCTGATAGCCTGTGAGACTATTCTTCCTCTTCTTCTATTCCGTCAATAGGTAGAATTTTCCGGCTTTCTTCATGGGGTAACTGTTCCACTTGCCGTAGTTTGCGTTCAATGGCACGTGTCCGTTTCCCCATCACTTCTTCCAGTTGGTCGCCGGCACTTTGGAGGTTCTTTTGTACCTTTTCAAGCAGTCCTCCGAACTTGCCGAATTCTGTCTTGACAGCTCCCAATACAGTCCACACTTCTCCGGTACGCTTTTGGATCGCCAGGGTGCGGAAGCCCATTTGCAGACTGTTGAGGATAGCGCCTAATGTCGTCGGTCCGGTCACTACAATTTTATATTCTTTTTGGAGTGTCTCTACGAGGCTGGTACGGCGGATAACTTCAGCGTAGATACTTTCGAATGGCAAAAACATGATGGCAAAGTCCGTAGTGAAAGGTGGGTCCACATACTTGTCATGAATATCTTTTGCCATCTTCTTGATCGTATTTTCCAGTTGCTTGCCGGATGACTCCATCAGTGCGGTATCTCCGGCCTCGAATGCATCATAATACTGTTCGTAAATATCTTTGGGGAATTTAGCGTCAATCGGGAGGTAAACAGTGCTGTTGGCGTCATCTTTTCCCGGAAGTTTAATAGCAAACTCGACGAATTCTGTTCCGCTCTTTTTTGTTTTGACATTGGCATCGTACTGTTCCGGACTCATCATCTGTTCCAATAAAGCACCCAGTTGGACTTCTCCGAATGTGCCCCGCATTTTCACATTGCTCAATACCTTTTTCAGTCCGCCGACATCTTGGGCGAGAGATTTCATTTCTCCCAGCCCTTTCTGCACATTTTCCAGTTGCGAACGGACTATCTCGAAGGATTGCCCAATTCGTTCGTTCAGTGTTTTTTGCAGTTTCTCCTCCACCATCAGACGCATATCATCCAAACGTTTCTCGGTGGATTTTATTAACGTTTCCTGCTGGCGGGCCATCATGTCGAACTTTTGCCGTTGCAGTTCTCCGGTAGTCATCATGTTTTTGTGCAGAACGTCTTGAAGTTGCTGCATATTCTGGTTGAGCGTCTGCGTCATTTCCATGCGGAGTTCCCGGATACTGCGGTTCAGTTCCTCCCGGTTCTCTTGCATTTGTTGGCGCAGGGCTATCTGTAATTGTTCCGCTTGCGTTTGATTGTTGCCTTTCGTCAGAGCCAATACCAGCAGGACTGTCACTAATATGGCAATCGCAATGAGTAGAATCAGTTCCATCAATATGTAAGAATTTCGTTTCCGGTTTCAGTAATCAGAATCATGTTTTCCCATTGGGCGGAAGGCAGTCCGTCGTCCGTGCAGACTGTCCATCCGTCGGCTTCGTCTACGAATACTTCGTAAGTTCCCATGTTGATCATCGGTTCGATGGTAAAAGTCATTCCCGGCACGATCATCATGCCAGTGCCTCGCCGTCCGAAATGTTCTACATCCGGCTCTTCATGGAACTTCATCCCTACGCCATGTCCGCAAAGATCACGTACCACACTGAATCCGTTCTTCTCGGCATGCGCTTGGATAGCTGCGCCTACATCTCCCAATTGCTTCCAGGGTTGTGCGGCTGCAATACCTATTTCCATACATTCTTTGGTCACTTGAACCAATTTGCGCATTTCAGGGCTGACCTCTCCAATCATAAACATCCGGGATGCATCGGAGAAATATCCTTTGTAAATGGTAGAAACGTCTACGTTGATAATATCACCGCTTCTGAGAATCTCGTGCTTGTTGGGTATCCCATGACACACTACATCATTGATACTTGTGCAGACGCTTTTGGGAAATCCTTCATAGTTGAGCGGTGCGGGAATAGCTCCGTGGGCGGTTGTGAAATCATACACCATCACATCGATCTCTTCTGTGGACATCCCTTCACGGATATTCTCCGAAATATAGTCCAGCAACGCTGTATTGATTTTTGCGCTTTCACGAATCCCTTCCAGTTGCTCGGGGGTACGGAGTACCTTACGTGGCGGAAGTTTGTATCCTTGTTTTCTGTATTTCTGTATTTTCTCTTCTACTGCAGCCGGATAATTGGAGGGAGTAAACCGGAATCCCTTGATAAAGTTCTTCATTATTATATGATATTTAAAATCGACAGCAAAGGTACGAGATTTAATGGAAGATGTAGCTTTTGGGCTTTTAAAACTTTTCAGGCTCGGTGGTGAGAGTCGATTTTATTGGATTTGTATTATACGATTTGTATAATACGAATGTAATCGGACAAAAAGTTTTTGAAACGTTGAATACTAAAAGTAGGAAAGCGTTTATGGCATTGGTGCAGGGATTGAGATCTATTAATGCGAAGTTTGGTTTTGATCCCATCACTGCCACTCTGACTTTTAGCCTGTAGCTGGAGGATATCAGTCATCCGGAATTTACATTGGCCGATGATTGTTTGTCTGGATACTTCCGGAAGCATGGTAGGCATTCCGGAGAAAATAGCTTATTCTTTGTTGATGAAACTATTGGAAATAGCCGACAGGCAACGCCGTCCTTGTTTCCTGATCGCTTTTTCTGTTTCGATATGTCCGATTGATGTCCGCAAGGAACGGGCCCGTTTGCTTGATTTCTTTTCTACCACCTCTTGCGGGGACACGGATGCCACCCGGATGCTGAAAGCTACTTTCGACTTACTTCAATCGAAGAAAGAGTATATGAATGCGGATGTTTTATGGATTACTGATTTTAAAATACCGCTTCCCTCACCGAAGTTGACTGACCGGATATTGGAATATAGAAAGGCGGATACACATTTTTATGGCTTGCAGCTTGGCATTGCTGAGAATGAATGGATTCCTTTCTTCGATCGAGTTTACAGAGCCGATTATCCGGTTGCCCGTTGTTATTAATTTTTTGCCTTAAATACGGGTTGTATCTTTTGAATCTCCGATTCGAACCCAAACCAATAGCCATGTTCTGCTTCATCAGTGGGGAGGAAACATAGCCGTAAATTCTCACGATAAGTTCCGTATACTATTTCCCATTTCTCGGGTGGGACTTGGCGTTTGGTCCTTACTTTTTCCGCCGGAGCTTTCTTTAATGACATACCGGCCTCTATCCATGCGATACTGACTTGCGTCAGATAACCGGGATAATGCTTTTTACAGAAATCATATAAGATTAATCCTCTTCTTTCCAGACTTAGAGGGGTGTCTATGACGTCTGTCCGAACCAAATGATCAAGTAGCTCATGTAGGAAATGAGGATTCTCCAGAATTAATGTCCGTGTGATCGTCCGCCAGGTGGGAGTATTATAGAATCCATCCAAAAGACGGGACAGATAGTGGGCTGTTTGTAATTCTTCTACTGAGATTTCACGGGTTTGCAATACTTCGTATGGGGGAAGCGGAGAATATTGAATGCCCAATTCTTCTGCTCTTCTTCGCATTTCTGTGCCCGGAAGTAACTTTAATGATTCCAGTTGTATTTCCCCTGCACCATATTCTGCAAGTGTACGGACATCTTCAAATATTTCTGTCAGATGATAGAGGGGGAGACCTGCTATCAGATCGGCATGGGTTTCCATGTTCTTTAATGAACAGAGGTATTTCAATCCTTCGAGGGCGTCGGATAGTTTTCCGATACGGTGGCTTTGTTCCAAAACAGGTTCCCGCAAACTTTGAATGCCGGCTTCCAAATGCAATAAACCATCGGGTAAAGCAGCCAGTTCATTCTTTAACTCTTCGGAAAGGAGTGCCGGGTGAATTTCCAGGTGGAAACGGATATCCGGATATTTACGGAAAAGATTCAAGAGGTCTTTGGCTCTTTTGTTGTTATAATTGAACGTACGGTCGAGTACACGCACATTTTTAATACCATGCTGATGAATATTATCCAAACGTTCGCGGATGGCTTCCAATGGGATGGTACGGACAGGCTTTTCGCCGCCACTGACACAGAATGCGCAGGTATTGAAGCAACCTCGTGTCGTTTCCAGTTGGACAAAGGGTTTGCTCCAATTAAAGAAACGGCTTCTCTCCGGGGAAACCAATGCGGAAAAGTTCATGACGCGGGCAATACCGTTGTCTTGATATTCTTCCGATTCGTCAAGATAGCAGAGGCCTGTGATTGATTTCCATTCTTTTCTTGGTCGATTCCACACCTTTAACCATAATGGAAATACTTCTTCTCCCTCTCCCCGAAACACTCCGTTGACAAATTTGTTCTTGAATAGAAAGTCTTTGTTGTCTCCTAAAAATTCGGGACCTCCGAGTATGATACAGCATTGTGGAAGCAGTGCTTTGGAGCGTGAGACAATGTGTAACAGTTGCTCATGATTAAATAGCCAATTGGTAGCTGCAATAATATCCGGTTGGTGTTGATAGATCTGTTTGACGATGTTACCGGTGTTTTCATTAATTGTTGCGGAGACCATACACCATTCGACTGTGGTGTCATCTGCTATTTGCGCGTGCAAGGCAGGCAATGCCAAAGATGAATGGGCGTATGAACTATTTAAATCAAGCCAAAGAAGTTTCATGTGAGAATTTTAAATTATTTGGCAAAGGTACGAAAAACTTATGGCTTGTGGTATATAGTAAAATAAAAATGCTAATTTTGTATTTGTAAACGAAATAAACTAGAAAAGATATGAAACTGATTAAGAAATATGCGGGGCTTCTACTTATGCTGACTTTATTGGTCGGCTTTACTTCGTGTGAGAGTGAAGATGAGACGGAATTTAATCTGCCAGGTGAGTGGTATACTAATGAAGAAATAGATTATGGCGCATATACGTGGGGAAGAGGTACAGTAATGACTTTCAATGCGAGGAATCAAGGGACAATTGGTTCAATAGGCGACCCAAATTATTTGCTTTTTGAGTGGGAGTGGATTGATGGAGGATATAATTCAATGGAACTGCATTTTTATGGTGATGGCACTTATGCTTACATTTGGGGAGCGGAAGCTACCGGCAGGACATTTAGTGGAACATGGTATAATACATGGCAAGATTTCAGGGATAGGATAAATGGGCAACCTTTTTATATGCGTCGTCAGTAAAGTAATAGCATAGTGTCATAATGAGTGATAAAATGCGGATTAACGCAAATTATCGCAGAAATGATTTAAGTCGTTGATTTATATTTATCATTGAAATGATCTGTGATAATTTGCGTTAATCTGCGTTTGGATATCCTCTCTTTATTTTGTATGAGAGTTTACTTTTTCAGAAATAATTTCTTGAAGTCTGCCGGATAAGGAGTCTCAAACTCCATCAAATCTCCTGTTATCGGATGATAGAAACACAGCTTGAAAGCGTGAAGTGCCATTCGACCGATAGGGTTAGGAGTATTTTCACCACCATATCTTCCGTCTCCGATAATCGGATGTCCCAGATCCTGCATATGTACACGGATTTGATTCTTACGGCCTGTCTCTAAGTCCAATTCTATCAAAGAATACCCATTGGCACGCTTGATAGTGCGATAGTGAGTGATGGATAACGCACCGCCATCATCTTGTTGACTTGAACTGACATAGAGAGTTCTGTCTGTAAGAAACGATTCTACAGTTCCATAATCCTTTTCCATGCTTCCCTCTACTACAGCTACATATCGGCGATCGGTCACTATATCATGCCAATTGTCGCGTAGTGTACGTTGCGTCTTTTCATCTTTAGCGAACATCATTAAGCCGGAAGTATCCCTATCCAGCCGATGAACGATATACACGCGGAATTGGCGTCCGGAACGTTGTACATACTCATTCAGTATTGTATATGCGGTACGTTCTTTCTGACGTTCTGTATTGACGGATAGAAGTCCTTGCATTTTCTCGACCACAATAATGTAAGCGTCCTCATATACAATTTTCAGCAGTCTGTTATTAAACTCTTTCTTTCCTTTTTCTTTGCTGATCTGCACCTTCATACCCGGCTGTAACGGGAAGTTGAACTGCGTAGTGATTACATTATCAACGAATACGACCCTTTTACTGAGTAATGATTTCAGTTTGGTACGACTTGCATCCGGCATTTTGGCAGCCAGAAACTCCATAAGTTCCATCGGTTCCTTGACTGCATAGTTGGTATATTGAGCACGTGCCTTTTCAGCGGGAGTTCTTCTCGGTCTTTTTTCCATATCTTTTTTCTTTTGATTTAATACTCACCACAGATTACACGGATTAACACGGATTATAAAATCCAACAATAAAAAATCTGTGTTAATCCGTGTAATCTGTGGTGAACCGAATTCTTTATCGGAGTTCCAATAACACTACATTTTCCACATGATGAGTATGAGGGAACATATCTACCGGTTGAACGGCTTTCACCTTATATTTCTCATCGAGCAGTTGCAAATCGCGTGCTTGAGTAGCAGGATTGCAACTTACGTAAACAATCCGTTTGGGTTCGGCAAACAGGATAACGTCGATCACATCCTGATGCATACCGGCACGGGGAGGATCTGTAATAATCACATCCGGACGTCCGTGCTGATTGATGAAGTCCTGAGTCAGCATGTCTTTCATATCACCTGCATAGAATAATGCGTTCTTGATATCATTGATTTCTGCATTGACTTTTGCATCCTCGATGGCTTCCGGTACATATTCGATACCTATTACTTGACGTGCCTGGCGTGATACGAAATTCGCAATTGTTCCTGTTCCCGTATAAAGGTCATATACCAGCTCATTTCCGGTCAGACCGGCAAATTCACGGGCCACCTTATATAGGTTGTACGCTTGTTCCGAATTTGTCTGATAGAAAGATTTCGGACCTACTTTGAAGCGCAATCCTTCCATTTCTTCAAAGATGTGGTCCTTGCCTTTGAATACGTGTACATCCAGATCATTGATAGTGTCGTTGCATTTATTATTAATAATGTATAGCAAGGAAGTGATCTCCGGGAATGAGTCGGCGACAAACTGCAATAACTGCTTGAACAACTCCATCTCATGCTCTTCCGTGATTTTACAAATCACAATTACCATCAGCTCACCGGTTGAAGACGTGCGGACAATCATGTTACGCAACATACCTTCCTGCGTGCGCAGATTGATAAAGGAATAATCATGTTCGTATGCATAGTCGCGTATCGCATTACGGATGCGGTTGGAGATATCATCTTGCAACCAGCATTTCTCAATGGCCAGCACTTTATCGAATGCTCCCGGAATGTGGAAACCTACTGCATTCATCTGGTCATACTTCACGTCTTGACGGACTTCCTCACTAGTCAGCCAGCGTTTGTTTGAGAATGTAAATTCCAGTTTATTCCGATAGAATTCGGTCTTTGCCGAACCAAGAATAGGAGAAATCTCGGGAAGCTCGATCTTTCCGATACGTTTCAGGTTATCTTCTACTTGTTTCTGTTTATATCTGATTTGTTCCGAATAGGGGAGCACTTGCCATTTGCAACCGCCGCATACACCGTAATGTTGGCAGAAAGGAACAGCGCGGTTGGGCGACAGTTCATGAAACTTCACCGCTTCTGCTTCGGCATATTTGTTCTTTTTACGCTTGATCTGAAGGTCTACTACATCGCCCGGTACTACGTATGGTACAAAAATTACCAGGTCATTTACTTTTGCGATGGCTTTCCCTTCGGCAGCCACATCCATGATTGTTACCTTCTCCAATAGGGGAAGCTCTTTTTTCTTTCTTGCCACTTTTACACCAATCTAATAATTACTTTGCAAAAGTAGGTATTTTTTTTGGAAAACTTCTGTGTCTACGGAAATATTCCAGATTGTAATGTCGAAATTGCATTTTGCTAGAAAGTTTTTTCGCAAAAAGTTTTCTGGTTTGCGAAATATCCTTAGATTTGCGAACAGAAAAAAGTCATAATGTAACTTTAAACACAATATTATGGATAAAAAAAGAGTTTATACCTTTGGAAATGGTCAGGCAGAAGGGAAGGCTGACATGAGAAACTTGTTAGGTGGTAAAGGCGCCAACCTTGCCGAAATGAATCTTATCGGTGTCCCTGTTCCTCCGGGATTTACAATCACCACAGATGTTTGTACAGAATATTACGAATTAGGAAAAGATAAAGTCGTATCTCTTTTGAAAAGTGAAGTAGAAAGAGCAATCGCCAATATAGAAACTTTGATGAAATCAAAATTCGGTGACGTTGAGAATCCGTTGTTGGTTTCTGTTCGTTCCGGTGCGCGTGCTTCCATGCCGGGCATGATGGATACGATTCTGAATCTGGGATTGAATGACGAAGTAGTGGAAGGATTGATCCGCAAAACAGGAAATGCGCGTTTTGCATGGGATTCTTACCGTCGTTTTGTACAGATGTACGGTGACGTGGTATTGGGCATGAAGCCGGTGAATAAGGAAGATGTGGACCCGTTTGAAGAAATCATCGAAGAAGTGAAACATCAGAAAGGTGTGAAACTGGATAATGAGCTGGAAGTGGAAGACTTGAAGGAATTGGTAAAACGATTCAAGGCCGCCGTAAAAGGACAGACCGGACAGGATTTCCCGAAATCAGCTTACGAACAGCTTTGGGGAGCTATCTGTGCCGTATTCAACTCATGGATGAATGAACGTGCTATTCTTTATCGTAAGATGGAAGGAATTCCTGACGAATGGGGAACAGCAGTCAGTGTACAGGCTATGGTATTCGGTAATATGGGCGAAACTTCGGCAACAGGTGTTTGTTTCTCCCGTGACGCTGCCACAGGCGAAGACCTTTTCAATGGTGAGTACCTGATTAACGCGCAGGGTGAGGATGTGGTAGCCGGTATCCGTACTCCGCAACAGATTACTAAGATAGGTTCTCAGCGTTGGGCTCAACTGGCAGGAGTCAGTGAAGAGGAACGCGCTGCCAAATATCCTTCTATGGAAGAAGCCATGCCCGAAATCTATAAAGAATTGGATGCGCTTCAAACCAAACTGGAAAATCACTATAAGGATATGCAGGATATGGAGTTCACCGTACAAGAAGGTAAACTTTGGTTCCTCCAGACACGTAACGGAAAGCGTACGGGTGCTGCTATGGTGAAGATTGCTATGGATTTGCTCCGTCAAGGCATGATTGACGAAAAGACTGCCTTGATGCGTGTGGAACCGAATAAGTTGGATGAGTTGCTCCACCCTGTATTCGATAAGGACGCTTTGAAGAAAGCTAAAATTCTAACTCGCGGTCTTCCTGCTTCTCCGGGTGCTGCTGCCGGTCAGATTGTATTCTTTGCTGATGATGCAGCCGAATGGCGTGCTGCCGGTAAGCGTGTAGTGATGGTTCGTATCGAGACTTCTCCTGAGGACCTGGCCGGTATGGCAGTTGCCGAAGGTATTCTTACTGCTCGCGGTGGTATGACTTCTCATGCTGCTGTGGTTGCACGTGGTATGGGCAAATGCTGTGTGTCGGGTGCAGGTGCTTTGAATATCGATTATAAAGCTCGTACTGTAGAAATTGACGGTGTGGTATTGAAAGAAGGAGATTATATCTCATTGAACGGAAGTACAGGTATAGTATATAATGACAAGGTGGAAACGAAGGCTGCCGAACTCTCCGGTGACTTCGCCGAACTGATGGCGCTTGCCGATAAATATACCCGTCTTCAGGTACGTACCAATGCGGATACGCCTCATGATGCGACGGTAGCCCGTAATTTCGGTGCGGTGGGTATCGGTCTTTGCCGTACGGAACATATGTTCTTTGAGGGTGAGAAGATTAAGGCTATGCGTGAAATGATTCTGGCTGAAAATGCAGAAGGCCGTCGTAAGGCATTGGCTAAGATTCTTCCATATCAACAAGCCGACTTTAAAGGTATCTTTAAGGCAATGGCGGGTTGTCCTGTGACTGTACGTCTGCTCGATCCTCCTTTGCATGAGTTCGTTCCTCACGATCTGAAAGGACAGCGGGAAATGGCAGATACTATGGGAGTGAGCCTGCAATATATCCAACAGCGTGTGGAATCATTGTGTGAGCACAATCCGATGTTGGGACACCGTGGCTGTCGTTTGGGAAATACATATCCGGAGATTACACAGATGCAGACACGCGCTATCTTGGGTGCTGCTTTGGAATTGAAGAAAGAAGGAGTGGAGACTCATCCGGAAATTATGGTTCCGTTGACCGGTATTCTGTATGAATTCAAAGAACAGGAAAAGGTGATCCGTGCCGAAGCTAAGAAATTGTTTGAGGAAATGGGAGACAGCATTGATTTCAAAGTTGGTACTATGATCGAAATACCTCGTGCAGCCTTGACTGCCGACCGTATTGCTTCTTCTGCGGAATTCTTCTCATTCGGTACAAATGACTTGACGCAGATGACTTTCGGTTACTCTCGTGATGATATTGCTTCTTTCCTCCCTGTATATTTGGAAAAGAAGATTTTGAAAGTAGACCCGTTCCAGGTTCTCGACCAGAATGGGGTAGGACAGTTGGTTCGTATGGCAACGGAAAAAGGCCGTGCCATCCGTCCGGATTTGAAATGCGGTATTTGTGGTGAACATGGTGGTGAACCTTCTTCTGTGAAGTTCTGCCACAGAGTAGGATTGAACTACGTAAGTTGTTCGCCGTTCCGAGTGCCTATTGCAAGATTGGCAGCGGCGCAGGCTGCAATCGAGGGATAAAGGCGGTATAGCTGATATTCAGTTAATTAGGCGGTATGCTTTTCATTTACAAAGGCTTACCGCCTATTGTGTTTTAAAAATGTACGTGCATTTTGCACAAAAAATGAGTAGAATAAACGCAAATGTTGTACAATAGTTATGCAGTTTTGACAACGGTGTTGTACAAGTGTTGTACAAATGCTTTCTCCGTATAGTCAATAAGTTACGGACGTTTTGCCCCAATCACATTGAAACACGGAACAATCGCTTTGGAACACAGTACACCCAAACTGAATGTTTAATTATAAAATGAATATAAAAATGGCAACATTGAAAGCAGTAGTGAGAACGGCACGGGCTGACGGATTTTATCCGGTGTATATCCGGGTGACTCATCATCGAAGCTCTGCGTTCATTAAAACAGACAAGATGGTGACGAAGAAGGAACTCACCAAAACTAATGAGATTAAAGACCCGTATGTTTTGCAATTCTGTTCGCAGAGAATATTGGAGTATACGGAGAGACTTAACAGCAAAAATATTGAGCACTGGACAGTCAAGGAAGTAGTCGAGTTTCTTGCAAGTGGAAATGATGATGTTTGCTTTTCAGATTATGCACGAAAGCATATCAACCGAATGATTGATAACGGTCAACAACGTAATGCTAAAAACTATCAGTTGGCATTGCAACATTTGGAGCGTTTTTTAGGAACAACGCAGATAATGTTCTCACACCTCACATCGCACTTGATGAATAGATGGATTAAGTCGCTTGAACAGACACACCGAGCTAAGGAAATGTATCCTATCTGTATGCGACAGGTATTTAAAGCTGCTATTCTGGAGTATAACGACTATGATAATGGGATTATTCGTATAAAGACTAATCCATGGGTGAAAGTGGAGATTCCTTCGGCAGATCGTGCAGAAAAACTAGCCATTACACCCGAAGCGTGTCGGGAGTTCTTTTCATTTCCTCTGCCGGAAAGTAAAATGAAATATCCACAGACGGAGTTCGGACGTGATATAGCTATGATGGTGCTTTGTTTGGCAGGAATCAACACAGTTGATTTATATAATTTGAAAAAGCAGGATTATCGGAATGGCATCATTCACTATCAGCGCGCCAAGACAAAGAAGTTCCGTGCAGACGGTGCATATATGGAAATGCGGGTACCGGCTATTATTCAACCGCTCTTTGACAAATACCTCAATACGAGGGATGATGACGAACGGCTATTCAATTTTTATCAGCGTATGACTACATCTGACAGTTTTGGTTCTAATGTTAACAGTGGAATTAGGCAAATATGTGAGGCCATGGGAATGGCCAAAGAAGAACGGTATTCGGTCTATACATTCCGGCATACGTGGGGTACTGTGGCACAGAATGACGTGAGAGCTTCAATTGATGAGGTTGCATTTGCGATGAATCATGCTGCTGGACATAAGGTAACACGGGGTTATATAAAGATAGATTATTCTCCTGCTTGGGAATTAAACGAGAAAGTGGTTGATTTCATTTTCTTCTCCGGTAAGACATCTGTTCGCGAGCAGAAGCAGGAAGATACGCATTTTAGATTATCATTCCGATATATGGTAAATGGGGCGGCTTACCACAATGGGCAGAAAGTTGCCGAGTTGACTGATGTAGGATTCAACAACGTGGACGATGTTATAGCACGACTTGTGACAATGTTGCCCCAAGATATTCCTAACCGTTCTATGGTGATGTTTAAAATCGTCAATCTTGATAAAAATCAGACGGTAGTATATCAGCGGCAGAAAGGAAAGGGCTTCTGATTTATCCGAACCTACAAGGAAATTTATTCTTTGTAGGTTTTGTTTTTATAAAGAAAAGCGACCTCCTTTCGGACATCGCTTCTAAGCAAAACTGTATTATATTACCCCTAAGGGTAAGCAACTCCTCGCGTCTAAAGTAGAGAGAAGTAGATTATTCTTCGTCGTCCTCTTCATCCCCAGCAAGTTCGACCAGCTTATCCTCAATGGTCTTTTTCGTCTCTGTTGCGACATCAAGTGTTGTTGTCTGCAATTTCGGTGCAACATAAGCTGTAAACTTTTCCATAGCTGCAACTCTATCTTTGGGGTCAAGGTCGGCTATATCCTTTACGAAAATATCAGAATTGAAGTATTCGTCGAGCATTTTTGCAATTGCTCCACGGACTGTTGAGGACACCTTGTTAGGTGTTCCAGCTACTCTCCCTCCTGTTTTTCTTCCCTGTGCCATGAACTGTAAAAAGATAAAATGATGTTGCGAATATAAGGGCTTACTTTCGCACTCGAGGTATAACTTTTAATAATTAAAACAGAAGTCTTATGGGATTAATTGGAAGTGCTATAGGGGCAGCAGGTAGTATCTTTGGTGGTATCTCTGCATCGAAAGCAATGAAGAAAATTCAAAGAAACGTTGAGGCGCAGCGACAGAAGAATCAAAATTGGTATGATCGCAGGTACAACGAGGATTATACACAACGATCCGATGCACAGCGTATTCTCACACAGACAGAAGAGAGTATCAAGAACCGCAATAAGCAGGCAGCAGGTATACAGGCTGTAATGGGCGGTACTGACGAAAGTGTGGCAGCAACGAAAGAAGCAAATAGTAAGGCTCTCGCTGATGCAACATCACAGATTGCAGCACAAGCTGATGCGCGCAAAGATAACATCGAAGCGACATATATGCAGAATGACAATGCTTTTGTTGAGCAACTCAATCAGTTAGAAAAAGGTAAGGCAGAAGCGATAGCCGGAGCCGTACAAGGAGTAACGAGTGCGGCAAGCAAAATGCCATTTTAATGTGGAGGTAACTTATGGCGACATATGATGATATATTAGGTAATGGAGGTGGCACGCTTTCTCCGAAAGGTTCTAAAGAATGGCATGAACAGCAACAAAACGATTCTTCTGCACCTCCACCTGTAAAGGGTACACAGGAATGGGCGGAACAAAAAGCGGCCACGGCTCCTGTTGTTACCGCACCCAAGCCTGACACAACTACTACACCACCTCCGACCAAACAAGAAGGTTCGGACGGTGCTGCCCTTTCATACGCCGAACTGTTCAAGAAACTTAATCCTTATACTCCACCGACCGACGAAGAACTTGCTAAAGAGAAGAAAAAGCAGAAACGTGACCAAATTTTTGCTGCAATTGGTGATGGTATATCTGCTCTCTCCAATCTGTACTTTACAACGCAGGGTGCACCGAATATGTACAGTGGAAAAAACACAGCTTCGGAAAGGCTACAGGTTAGGTATGACCGATTAATGAAAGAACGTAATGAGAATTCCCGGGCTTATTTGAACGGCTTATTTGGTGCTATGCAGGCTGATGATGCCAAAGCGAGAGATGATCGTAACTGGAGACATCAGTTGGCACGCGAGAAAAGAGCCGATGGTATTGCGGATGCAAAGGAAAAACGAGATAAACAGATGTTTGACCTCAATGTTAAGCTCCAGAACAATAAAATATCAGCAGCTGAAGCTGATGCAGAACGTAAAAGAGTGGAGGCCGAATATGCTGATGATCTTGCAAAGGCTAAGGTTGATACAGAGAAGGCTAAGGCAGTTGCTTCAAAAGCTTCTGCTTCCGCATCCAATGCTAGAGCTGGGTATTATAACCGTGGTGGTAGTGGCGGCAATAAGAAAAGGATGACACTTACTATTGATGGTAAGACCACTTACTATGATACGAAGGAAGATTATGAGAGAGCGGTGCAGCGTGAGGCTAAACGGTTAGGCATTAAGACTCACCAATATGTAAAAACCACAGAAAATAATGTAATGGGGTCAAAAGAAAAGAATGTCTCTACTCCAAAACCTATCAGCCAACTTGCCGGTGAAGTTGAAACGGCATCGAATAAGAAGAAAAGTCCAACAGCCGGAGATAACAGCAGTAATAAAAAGAAAAGTCCAACATCATAAATGAAACATTATGCCTGAAAATGAGGATAAAATAAAGAAACTATACGATACGTTTGTTTCTGACGGTTACGATATGGAGAGTGAAGAAGATTTCCGTAAGAACTTATCGGATTCTACTAAACGAAAGGCAGCTTATGATGCTCTTGTGAAAGATGGTTATGAGATGGAACCGTTTGAAGAGTTTGAGAATAATATAGGCTTCGGAAAGATTCAAACACCCGCACCGGAACCTGCTGTACAAACGGAACAAGAGTGGCAACCTACTGAACAAGAAAAAGCAGAGATGATTGCTAGTACAAACCGTATGATGCAGAATGTGGAAACACAGATACAAGACGCAAATGAACGTGTAGATAATATACAAGAATACGGGTTGAATCCCGGATTACAAACTAAAGAGGGTAAAATGCAGTTTAATCCTGAAAATGGGAAACTGGAAAAAACATATATTACTCCACTTGGTAACAAGACTACTAGTAAACCTCTTGCTGACATCGAGAGTTTCCGGTACCGACAAGCTGCCGATATGTCAATCGGCGGACAGTTACGCAAAGCTAATCTCCGTTTGCAGGAGTTAAAAGCTAAGCAAGCGGAAAGAGCCTCCGAAGTGCATAAGGAATGGGCAGAAGAAACGGAAAAGAACAAAGCACCGCTCGCTGCCATATTGGGAGCAGCCACTTACACACCGCGTCAACAATCAGACAAGGAAAACAGTGCATTGAGAGTAGCCATTCGAGAAACAGAGGAACTCATTAAGAATCTCGAAGAACAGAAAGATAGAGAACAAGGCGTTGATGTAGGCTTCTGGCGTGGTTTTGGCCGTACTATGGGTGATGTACGCACGTGGGATTTCGGTATGGGTGATATGGCGGATGCCATGACCATGATGAATGCTGACAAACTCAAAGGTGATAATGCCACAGAGGGCGAGCAGGAAGCCTATGATGCTATGATGGGAGCTGTTCACGAGAAGCAGCAAGTCGACCAAAGGTATGGGGGCAATGCGGATTTTTGGAACAGAGCCGGTATCATGACTGGATATATGCCTTCATTTATGTTGGATTTCATTTTGACTGGTGGCGGATTCAACGGTTTGTCTACATTCTCAAAAGGAAGCACTAAAGTTGCCACAAAGGTCATAGGTAAAGAAACGGCTGAAAAAATGGCTCAACAGGGCTTCAAGTCCTACATCAAAGAGAATGGTGTCAGAGGTTTAGGACAGTACGCAACAGATTGGACTATCAAAGCACTTGGGACAACCGCAGATGATCTGCTTGTACGTGCTCCGTTAATGACAAATACGATACAGGCAGGGAAAACCGTTTCTGACATCATTGATCGAAAGCTGGGTGATGTAGTTGTTGATGAAAACGGTAACTATGATTTCTCCAACGATAAGACTTGGGGAAGTGCCATTTGGCAGGGAGAAGCTAACAGTATCATTGAAAACTACTCCGAAATGTTTGGGGCACACCTTGACCCTGTTGTCTCTTTGGGCAATATGAGTAAGTTGGCTAATATCATTGGGGCGAAACGATTGAGTGGCGTACTTGCAAAAGCCGATACCGAAGTACTGAACGGTATAATGGGGCAAACACATCAAATGTTTAATAAAATGGGTGTGAGTGATTATATCGGTGAGGTTTCAGAAGAATACTACGGTCAACTATGGCGCACTATGCTTAATCTTGATGATGCTTACCAACATAATCCAGACGGAACACGTACCAACTTGTTTGCTACCGGTCAATTTCATGGTGATATATGGGGTGGAATGGCGCTCTCTATGGGGCTGATGGGGGCAGGAAAACATACTTTGTCTGCTGCAAATTATGCTTCCATGAAGCATGGCGTTAATAAAGCGGACGCAAAGGTGAATGAATTACTTGGCAAGGAAGTATGGGAACCGTTAAAAGCGACACTTGATCTTACCACCAATGAGAATTACGGAGAGGTTGCAGAACTCATTGTCAATGATAAAGACTTTACGACTGATGAGAAAGCAGCCGTACTGAACTATATGGAACGTTCATTGAACTTACGTGGATTCAACCTTGCTTCTATGGCTCAATCTCGTGGTGTTCAAAGTGAAAGCGAACAACAAGCAAACGACAGTTATCTTGACGGATACAACGTCACTTCCTCGCAGGAAATGAACGATGCGAAGAACCTGTACGAATACCATCGAACACAAGTGGCAGACCTTGCAGATGAGAATATGTTTGCGATGATTGAAGAGAATCCGATTGCCGTATTGGAGTTTGTGAACGGGAATGAGCAATGGAGTGATGAGGATAAGTCTTCTGTTATTGATTATATTAATGCCAAGCAGGTTTACAATGGTATGATTCAACGTGTACGTGATGATATAGACGGACGGGTGGAACAGAGCAATTCGATGATAGATGCACGTGTGAATCGCAAGACAGGTATGATACAGGGAGCAACCATGAAGCAGGATGAACGCAAGGTGTATGTTCTTAGTGGGACTCTTGTACCATATGTAGACGGTAGCGGTGTAAGTGTGACCGATTCTGACAATAGCATCATTGTCCGTGATGCGGACACAGGTGTGCTTGAACAAGTATCTCCCGATGCTATATTGTCTATTGATGATGTACAAGACCCATACGAGCAGAAGGAATTGGTCGCACAATCTATCAGAGAACAATTTGCACGTGAGGCTGCGGATAAGATTGATGGCGTTGTCGCATTCAATTTGGGAGACAACTATACTATTGGTGGTGAGGATGGTTCACAGGTGCAAGTGCAAGTGGTGGCAAATGAGCAAGGCATTGTGGATAATGGTGACGGTACTGTAAATGTGTCTGATGGTATGAATGTTTTTCCTATCGCAAAGGAAATCATTCAACAACAGATAGAGGCAGCAAATATCGCACGAATTGCAGAGTTTGAGCAACAGAGAGCGGTGGAGAATGCCGGGATAGAACAGGCGTTACAGGAGGCTGATAGACCACAATACACCCTCAATGACATTATTTCCCTTATCGATGAGAACGGCGTTATCGTTCGTGGCAATATCACAGCAGAGGCAGATGCGGACGGTAGATATGAAGTATTTACCGAAGCTCCTATCAACGGTAAGCGTGTAAATTTGTTCACTCGTGACGAACTTGACAATATGCTGTTGGAGTATAATGGAGTGGCATTTGAGCATGAGAACACAGAAAATGTCGAAAATTATGCGCAAAATTCGGCTGAAACTATGCATGAAGGTAACAATGCCTCTCAAAATATTCCTGCAATACAGAGAATACCCAAAGATGAACAGGGTAATCCTCTTTATGAACAGACCGACAGCGACACTGCTTGGGATGCCATTGTAGAACAAACCGAGGGCGATGAGGCTATGGCACAGACCGTAGCCGATGGAATGGTAGCCGACAAGGAAGATGCCTTGAAGAAGTTAGAGAAAGCCAAATCGAAAGGTGGTGTTTCCATTGCCGAGAAGATAGCATCCGAGAAAGAGCGCAAAGCGGCGATTGATGCTGCCAAACAGGAACTATTCGTTTGGCAGAAGATTGCCGGTACTGCTAATCGCAGAAAAATGGAAGCAGATGCGGAACGCAGACGCATTGCTGATGAAGCTACTACATTGCGCAAGGCGGAAGAAGAAAAATTGCGTGCGGAACGTGAAGAGGCCGAACGTATAGAACGTGAAGCTCTTAATGGAGTCCCTGATATGGTGGATGATGTTCCAAAAGATGCCCGTGCAAGAGGTTATAGACGTGTGAACGGGCATAAGGTTGACCGGCAAGAACCATTACAAGCCGCACAAGGCAAAGAGGTGGATGTGAAATTCAGCAATGACGTAGTGACTTCCGGCAATGTAACTGTGATTGATGCGTCATTGTTGCAACCGAGTCATATACAAGGCGTGCGCAATCCTCTGCATTTTATTGATGAAGCGCAACCAAAAGAACGAAATGATGAGGCGAGTGTCTTGTCTGCACGTAAAATCGCTGAAAACATTCGTCCGGAAGAGATTACATCGAGTGTTACCGCTTACACGGGCGCACCGACCGTTAACGAGCGTGGCGAAGTAATACAAGGAAACAGCCGAAGTGACGCTCTCCGGTTGATGTGGAACAGGCACCCGAAACAGGCGGAAGCATATAAGAAGTATTTGAAAGACCATGCGGAAGATTTCGGATTAAGTGCCGAAGACATTGAAGCCGTGCAAAGCCCGGTACTTGTCAATATGTTGGGCGTAGATGATACTGCCGCAATATCTCTTGGGCAGTATGTAGCGCAGGACACCGAAAGCGGAGGCGTGGAACGTATCAAACCTAAAAATGTTTTGCAACGTATGGGAAGCGAAGTACGTTCATTTGCCAACCTGTTGCTTAGGACTTCGGAGGATGAATTGTCATTTTCTGGACTTGTGGATGTGAATGGTACCAATGTCTTGAAATGGATGAATACAAAGGGCTTCATCAGTCCTACCCAATATAAGAGCGCATTTGACAGTAAGGGTAATCTGACGCCTGAAGCTAAGAATGATCTGCGAGGTATTATGTACCAGAGTATTTTCAAGGATGGCAGTACCCGTTTGGAAGAAATGTTCAATATGCTGCCTGTAAAAGCACAAAGGGCTATTCTTGCCACTGCTTTCCGTGACTATGACAGTCCAAATACTGAACGCATGGTTGGTGAGATACAAAACTCTATCCGTGCTTACTATGCTTTATCTCAAGATACAATGTTTGCAGAATCCAAGAATTTCAAGGAAGCACGTATTGCCATAGAAAACTGGAAACGTCAGTATCAGATGGACGATGCCACGGGAGAAAGCTATCTCCCTGCCGATAATTTCAGTAACTTTGTCTTGCATTTGGCCGCAATATACAAAGGGGAGAGCCAAAGCCTCATTCAAAATACATTCAGTAGAATTTATGACCTTGTACAAGGTACACAAGAAGAAACCCTGTTTGAGCAGCCGGACAATACCCCTCGGACGCTTGTACAGGCTATTAAAGAAGCATTAAATTTAGATTACAATGGACAACAGCGAAGCAATGTATTGGTTGGCGATACTACAACAAGCCAACGAGGGCAGCAAGGAAGCAATGGAACTCTTGTGCCAGGAGAACGAAGTGAGAGCGGAATTGGAACAGCCAACGATACAGGAGGAATTGAAAGTGTTGGCGGACAAAGTGAAGTAGAACCCACTCTGTCACAAGAGAAAATCACATCTTCTGATGACACAGACAATCAACTTGGTGCAAAAATTGCAAGACGTATTGAAGTTCAAGAAGATGATTGGGTTGAAAACGGAAAGTATGGCGATACTTATAAACAAACTATCATTGTTGATGGTACTCATAAGGTCATAAAAGCTGATTCACCTGATACGAAAGGTGATTATACCGGTAGTTTTTATGAGTATGACGGTCATACATTTGGAGATTTATTGGATGTTGTTAATTACATTGATGCATCTTCGTCTTTAGCTAATGCTGTTGCAGTGGCAGAGAAAGAAACCGATACTACTCCTACGGAGAAGCAGAAAGAAGCCGGCAATTACAAGAAAGGTCATGTGCAGGTAGGCACATTCAATATTACCATTGAAAACCCGAAAGGTTCTGTCCGTAGTGGAATAGATGCGGAGGGTAACAAATGGGAAACGACTATGCAGAACACCTATGGCTATATTCGTGGTACGGAAGGTGTGGACGGAGATCATATAGATGTGTTCCTCTCGGATGATATTGACGAATGGAATGGTCGTAAGGTATTTGTTGTTGACCAGTACAATGAGGACGGTAGCTTTGACGAACATAAGGTGATGCTTGGTTTCAATGAGGCTGACGATGCCGAGGCGGCTTACTTTGCGAACTATGATAAGGATTGGGCGAAGAAGCATAAGGCGGTGGTTACTGCCGTGAATCTGGAAGACTTTGAAAAATGGATTGAGAGCAGCCACCGCAAGACCAAAGCATTTGCAGAATATGCTTCGGTGAAGAAAGAGACCGTCGCAGTTGCTACTACTCCAGTAAAGGTTGAGCAATCTGCAAACACACAAGCAGCCGAAAACGAAGCTTACACCATCGAGCCTGCCCAGTACACTACCAAGCGAGGTAAGGTGCTAGATATGCAGCTTGTTAAGTTCCAATCTGAATTGCGTAAAGAAGTTCAAAAGCATGTAAGTATGTTCGCCAAAGAGATGAAAGGTTGGTGGGACAGAGAAAAGCAAGGTTTCATGATGCGTAGCAAAGAAGATGCTGAACGGTTGGCAGACTATGCAACTGATGCGCAGTCACAACCACCTGTTTCAATGTCGGATATACAGGCTGTAAATGATGGTGATGTGCTGTTTACTGAACCCAAAGCACCAGCAAAGGATGAAAAACAGGATTACACCCCTGTATGGCAATACTCTGTTTCTGTTGATAAGGAAACCGGATATACAACTTTGACTCGTGATGATGTGAGTGGCCCCATACCTATTGGTGATGCACGTTTTCATCAGACAGCCAACAGCCCAGAGGAAATGTTGGGTATTCTTCGTAATCCGCAGAATGGTATGCAAGAAGTTTTGGATGCAGTTGGTATTTCTCTCGAAAACAAAATTAAAACCCGAGAACTTGATCGCAAAGCAAAGGGTGAGATTCATGACAGAAGGACAGATTTCGTTGTTGATAAGGAAATGGATAACAGATATTCTGTTCGCACTTTGATGAAGATGATTGATGCGGAAAAGCAGGCTGTGATGGATTTAGGAGAGAAGCGTGGTGGAGATGTTTACCATGAAGGAAACATTATTTTCCTGACCCAAGATAGTGCAGACAAGTTTGCTAATGAAGTTCGAACTCTTATCAACGATATGCGGAGTAAGCAGCAACAAGACAATTCACTGAAAAAGACTGAAGCGAGTGGTAACCGTCTTGTTACTGATGAGCGTTATGCGGAACTTTGTGAGCGTATGCGTAAGAAGTTACTCGGTCAAATGAATATTGGTATAGACCCAGAGATTCTTGCCATTGGAACAGAGATGGCTGTTTACCATTTGGAGAAAGGCTCACGGAAGTTTGCAGAATATGCAACGGCTATGATTGCAGACTTGGGTGATTCCATACGTCCATACCTTAAAGCGTTTTACAATGGGGCGAGAGATTTACCCGAGGTGTCAGAAAATGGATTTAATACCGATATGACCTCTTACGATGAGGTGCAGAAGTTTGACGTGGCCAACTTTGACAAGTCCGGCATTGATGCACTCGCCACCGCTGAAACCGTAACGAAAGAGGCGGAAGTGGCGGGGGAGGTTGAAGTTGCACAGGAACGTATAAAGAAAACTCGTTCAACGCGCAAGAAGAGTGAGAAAAAAACAGTAAATTTACAGCAGTCAAACGAGCTTGGTTTGTTTGACGGTTTGTTTGATAATAACGAAACCAACAACGAAGATGGACGAATACACCAAGAAAGTACTAAGATTACAGGGACACAGCGAGAAGTCAATAACGAAAATGGAGCTGGAGGAACGGATAGACGCAGCATGCTACCGCCACAAAGCGGAAACGCTAGAAGCACCGTACACATGGAGCGAGGAAGAGTGGACGGAGATTTACAAAGAGGCAGGGATGACGGACGAGGAAATCGTAGAGTACAGGAAGGAACAGACGAAATACAACGGGGGCGAGGAACACGACTTTCCGATGATGCCATAGATGAACCGAAAAATACTCGCAATAATCATTCAGACCGGGGGACGAACTATGCTCCAACTTCGGTAGATGCACGCATAGAGGCCAATATTAAAGCTATAGAGTTGGCACAGCAACTTATTGAGAGTGGAGAGCTTGCTACTCCTAAACAGATGGCAGTACTTCGCAAGTTTAGTGGTTGGGGTGGTTTAGGTAAAGTATTTGGTGATAATACATATTCGACACGTCTGCAGCAGTTGATGGGCACAGAAGCTTATCAAGAAGCTGTAATGAGTGCTAATAGTGCATATTATACCCCTGCTTATGTTGTAGATACGCTTTGGGACATTGCCGAACAAATGGGCTTCAAGGGTGGCAATATCCTTGAAGGCTCTGCCGGTATCGGTAACATCTTAGGGCAGATGCCGACACAGATTGGCGAGAGAAGTGATATTCACGCCATAGAGATTGACGGAACATCCGGTGGTATCCTCTCTCTCCTTTATCCTGACGCAAAGGTCGAGATACAGGGTTTTGAACAGACACGTATCCCTAATGGAAGTGTGGACTTGGCTATTACCAATGTTCCGTTCGTTACCGGACTCCGTGTGAACGATACCACAGGCGACAAAGACTTGTCGAAGAAATTTCACAATATACACGATTTCTGTATTGCAAAGAATGTACGCAAACTGCGTGAGGGCGGTTTGGGTATCTTCATTACGTCCAATGGCACACTTGACAACAGCAAGAAACTTCGTGATTGGATTGTGAGTGAGGGAGGTGCAGATTTTGTGGGTGCTTTCCGTATGCACAATAAGACTTTTGGAGGCACAGGAGTAACCTCAGACATCGTTGTTATTCGTAAGCGTGTGAACGGACAGAAGTCTGTCAATGCCATTGATGTAAGTGATGTGAGTGGAGAGCGCATGGCGGAGTACGATACCGGGGAAACACGCAAGGTTAAAGGTAAGGAAACACCTGTCATCAAGCAGCTTTCAATGGATTACAACCGCTATTTCATTGAGCATCCTGAAAATATGGCAGGTGAAATGCACTTTGCCTTTGAAAAAGGCGACACTTTCCGACCGATAGCCAAAGGGTTGTACCCTAAACAGGATAAGAAGCAGGAAGATATGTTGTTGGAGTTTGTTCACTCGTTCAGTGCAGAAGAATTTGGTAAACGCAATGCTGAACCGATAACAGATGCAATATCCGGCAAGAAGATTGGTGAGATGTTTGTCAAAGACGGAAAACTATACATCAACTCAACTGCAAGCGCACAACCTCTCGAAGTGAATGCCAACAAGGTAAAGGGGCATACGAAAGTGGAATGCTTTGAGGCATACACCGCTATTAAGGAAGCTCTTGCGGAAGTCCTTTCCTATCAGACTGAGAATGAAAGCGATGAGGGACTTAAACCGTTGCTTGACAAACTCAACAAGGCATACGATGATTTTGTCGGCACATACGGACACTTCAACAAGAACACTGCCATTGCGTTTCTCCGAAATGATGTGGACTATGCTAATGTATACGCTCTTGAAAAGTTTGAAGAAACGGCAGATGAAAAAGGAAACCGGATACAGAATTTTGACAAGACCGATGTATTCAGCAAACGTGTTGTTGAAAAAGAGAAAGAACCCACTCCTGCCAATGTCAAGGACGGTATCATTGCAAGTATCTTTAAATTCGGTCGTGTAGATATACCGTATATCGCCGAACAACTTGGCACAGGTATCGAGGATGTGAAGAAAGAAATCATCGAGAGCGGTTACGGTTTCGAGAACCCTGTAACCCGACAGATGGAAGCATCGTATCACTACTTGAGCGGAAATATTCGTGAAAAACTGCGTCAAGCAGAGGTAAATAACGAGAATGGGGAATTTGACCGCAACATCAAGGCATTGCAGGAGGTCATGCCTATGGAAATCCCCGCACATTTGATTGACTTTACCCTCGGAAGTTCTTGGATTGACCCAAAACTGTATGAGGATTTTGTAAAGGAACGCACGGAGGTTGACGTACGGTTTACAGCTGTGGGTGGTACTTGGTTTATGAAAGAACCATACTTCACCGATTATGAGAAGAACCGTGCAATGGGGGTAACCAGCGAAATGCTTAACCGTACCATTATGGGGCATACTCTCATTGAAGCTGCCATTCAGAACAGAAGCATCACCGTTTCCACCACCAAGAAACACTATGACGGCACTATCGAAACCATTACCGATAAGGAAGCGACACAGGCGTGTGCCGCCAAAATTGATGAAATCCGTCAAGATTTCAAGGATTGGGCAAGGCAGAAGATGCAGAGCGACCCGGAAATGTCGGCATTGATTGAGCGTATCTATAATGACACGTTCAATAACTTTGTGCCTATGAGCATACCAGATGAGTTTGTACCGGAGTATTTCGGAGGTGCTTCGCACAAGTTTAAGATGCGTCCGCATCAAGGCAGAGCCATTGTAAGAGGCACACAACAGCCTTTGTTGCTTGCCCATGAGGTTGGAACAGGGAAAACCTTTACTCTAATTTCCACCGCCATGGAAATGCGCCGTTTGGGGACTGCACGCAAACCCATGATTGTGGTGCAGAATGCTACCGTTGGACAATTCGTTGCAAGTGCAAAAGAACTGTACCCCAACGCCAAGATACTGACACTTGAAGAAGCAGACCGCAGTGCAGAGGGCAGAAAGAACTTTTATGCCAAGATACGCTACAACGATTGGGATATGATTGTTGTTCCGCAGTCTACCTTTGAATTTATCCCCGACAGTGAGGAAAGGGAAATGACTTTCGTGCAGGACAAGATTGAGGAGAAGATGCTCATTCTTGAAAAGATGAAAGAAGAAGACCCGGACGGAAAAAATATGATTACCCGACAGGCTGAACGGGAAATTGAATTATTGGAGGAGCAGCTTGCCGGACTTGCAGACAATGCTTCAAAGAAACGTACCGCCAATGATGAAAAGAAACGTGCTGTAGCTTTGCAGAACGCAGAGGTTAAAGCTATGGAAATGCTTGACCGCCGAACTGACGATGTGGAGAACTTTGACGATATGGGCATTGATGCTTTACTTGTAGATGAAGCGCACGAGTATAAGCACCTCGGATTTGCCACTGCCATGCAGCGTGGAGTTAAAGGTGTGGATCCGTCATACAGCAAGAAGTCGCAAGGCGTGTTCCTGAAGACACAGGCTATCTTGGAAAAAAACAACGGACGGAACGTAATCTTCGCAACTGGTACACCCATCAGCAACACCGCCGCAGAGATTTGGACGTTCATGCGCTATCTCATGCCCGCTGATACGATGAAAGAGTACGGTATCTATTACTTTGATGACTTTGTGCGTAACTTCGGTAACATTCAGCAGATGCTGGAGTTCACCACAAGTGGAAAGTTCAAAGAGAACAACCGCTTTGCTGGGTATGTCAATCTGCCTGAACTGGTGCGTATATGGTCAGGAGTGTCCGATACCGTCCTAACCAAAGAAGCCGGTGGCGTAAAGGACAAAATACCCGAAATGGAGGGAGGAAAGGCACAAGACCTTTATCTGCCACAGACACGTGCATTGCGTAGCATCATGAAGTTCGTAAAGAACGAACTTGAACATTATGAACAGATGAACGGAAAGGAGAAGAAAGAGAACAGCCACATCCCGCTCACGATGTACGGTATTGCCAAAGCCGCTGCCGTGGATGCCCGATTGGTACAGTCTGATGCCGAAGATGATGTAAACAGTAAGACTCGTGAAGCCGTTCGACAGACATTGCGCTCGCTGAAAGAAACAGCCGATTACAAAGGTACGGTTGCCATTTTTGCCGATAATTACCAAAACAAACAGAGTGGCTTCAACCTTTATGATGACATCAGGGATAAGCTGATTACAGAGGGGATTCCTGCAGATGAGATTGTGATAATGAGGTCGGGAATGACTGTCAAGAAAAAACTTGAAATCTTTGAAAAGGTAAACCATGGCGAGGTGCGTGTGATTCTCGGTTCGACCTTTACACTCGGTACAGGCGTGAACATCCAGGAACGCTTGCACACGCTGATACATTTGGATGCGCCTAACCGTCCAATGGACTATACCCAACGTAACGGGCGTATTTTGCGACAAGGAAATCTGCACAAGGATATGAATAAACCTGTACGTATCTTGCGTTTCGGTGTAGAGGATAGTCTGGACGTTACCGCCTACCAACGTCTGAAAACAAAGGGGGCCATTGCCGATAGTATTATGAATGGCAAGCAGATGATGTCGAACAGTATGACCAACCGTGTGCTTGAGGAGGAAGAAGATGTGTTTGGAGATACTATAGCACAACTCTCCGGTAGTGAGTATGCCATGCTGAAAAACAATGCGGAAAAGAATGTACGCAAGTATGCAAGCCGTAAAAAGCAATGGGAAACAGACCAAGCCTACATCCATAATGCCAAGCCAAGGTTAAAAGCCTTTATCAAAGATGCTGAAAAGCGCATTGAGGATAACAGCCGATCTTTGGAGGCTGTACGTGCATCATTCCCCGATGAACAATTCAAAGAGATTGTAATCGGCAAACATCGCTTTACCTCTGTTGATACAATGGATGATTTCTTCAAGGAACACAACAAGACTGTTCTTACTGAAATGAAGCAGATGAAAGACGGTGATATTGCAGGGGAACAAAAGCGAGAACTGACTATACAGATAGGCAATTTCCCATTCATTGTAACAACTAAATTGACAAGACAGACCATGCGTGATGGTACAACTTTGTTCAATGACGTTGAAAGAAAAATGACTTATTCATGTACAGAACTTGGTATCGAGGATGTTCCTGTACGTCAAAATCTGCTCCGTAATGCCATTGAGGATATTACCGGTAATGTGATTACAGGAAAAAACTTTACCGAAAGATTGGAAGCCGCTGAGCGAAGCAAGAAACACAATGAGGCCGAATTGAAAGAACTCCTGTCAAGAGAGGGAAAACCTTTTGAGTATGAAGAAGAATTGGCACAAGCGAAATCGCAGTTGGAAGAATATTCCGAGCTGATGAAGAAGGAGATGGCAGAGAAAGAAGCCAAGTATGCAGAAATGGATGAGACAGTAGAGGTTGCTTCTGATATTTTCACTTCTGAAGATGAAGATGAACTATTGCGTGACAGCGATACGCTTTATCGCATCCGTCAAAGTGCTGCACCGAAGAAAACAGGCATAGGGTATAAGGTATTCGTCTTGAAAAACGGAGAACTCTATCCTCCTATGGTTGCTAATCCTGACGGGGCTGCAACGCCCGTGGGTGTATGGCTCGATGCTGATGCTGCTCCTATTGCTGGACAGAGCAAGACGGGACGCAATCAAGTAAAAGCAGGTGGTAAAGGTACGCAGGGCGGAAGTGGAAAACTTGCTTATCGTCCAGGGTGGCATTTGGGCGAGATTCCATACGCATTACAATTCAATCGTATTGACGAGAACGGTAATAAGGAGTTGTTCCCTGCTAATTTTGTATGGGCAGAAGTTGAATATGCTAATGATGTGGACTATCAGGAAGAAGCAATGAGTTATGGTATCAATCCAAGCGGCAAGTTCCAACATTCATTGGCAGGATTGCCACGTGTTCCCGAAAACGGTTCATACCGCTACCGTACCAATCCTAACCCCGAAACTGATCCGTGGATTATAACAGGTGCTATGCGCGTGAAGCGACTGTTAACACCGTCAGAGGTTGATGTAATGGTAGAGAAAGCGGGACGAGAACCACAGCGCAGACAAGAAGGTGCGGTAACTGATATTCAAATCAATGCCCTTAATGCAGAGATTGAACGTACCAACAACATTAGCCCCCAAGTACTTCGTAAGCAAATGACAGAACGTGTGAAAGAACTGGCGGCATTACTGCATCTTGACAATGTAGAGGTGGTCACGAATGTGAGCGGATTAAAAGGCAAGACTAAAAGTGCACGTGGCTTTTACACTAAGAGTACGGGAAAGATCAGCGTTGTGATACCAAACAATACAAACCTTGCTGACGTGGAACAAACTTTGTTGCATGAAGCAGTAGCTCACTATGGACTACGCAAGATGTTCGGTACTCACTTTGACACTTTCCTCGACAATATATTCAACAATGCCGATGAAAACGTACGCCAAAAAATTGTAGAACTTGGAACAAAGAATGGTTGGGATTTCCGCAAGGCTACCGAAGAATACCTTGCCGGGCTTGCCGAACACACTAATTTCGAGGAAGCACGTAAAAACGGTTGGTGGCAGAGGATAAAACAATTCTTCTTTGAAATGCTCGACAAATTGGGCTTTTCCGATTTTTGGGGAGTTACTTTGACGGACAATGAACTCCGCTATATCCTTTGGCGCAGTTATGAAAATCTGAAAGAAGGTAAGCACAGCAACCTGTTTGGAGAAGCTGCCGATATTGCTATGCAGCACAAGTTGAGGGTTGGCGAATTTGCCACCACCTCAACCGATAATGTACTGAACCGAGACGGTGATCCCGAAATACACGAGCGTACTTTGGCACGAGTAAAATATGAGCAACGTGTGAAGAGTGGAATGTATCAGTCTCAGGAAGCCTTTCAGGATAGTATGCTTGGTTTGAAAGAAGCAATGAACGCAATTCTCGGCAAGAATACCCGAATGGAAGATGTTGATGGATTTGAAAATGCCTATTTGGGTGAGAACCGCTTATCAAGTGTGAACAAAGCCGAAGCCGATGCCTTTGCGCACCTATTGTTCAAGCCAATGCTTGAAGAGATAGCTAGACTTGCACACAGTACAGTAGAGCGCGAAGAACTGACCGATTATATGATGGCTAAACACGGTCTTGAACGCAATAGAGTAATGGCAGAGCGTGATGCACAAAAGGACTTTGCAGGATACCATAAGCAGCATCCGAAGGGTACAAAGGTTTTGCAGGACTTTATCGACGAGTGTCGCAAGCGTGATTATGCAGGCCTTACCGCCCTTGCAGGTATGGAAGAGATTGTAGATGCAGAAGCCGAAGCACAGGCTATGGTGAATGAGTACGAAAACGTACACGACACCACCGCATTGTGGAGTAAGGTTAATGCAGTCAGCAAGGCAATCCTTTCCAAGTCCTACGAATGCGGAATGATGAGCAAGGAAACCTATGATAGTGTGAGAGATATGTATGAGTTTTATATCCCTTTGCGTGGATTTGATGAAAAAACGAGCGCTGAAGCCTATGCTTACCTTACACATAAGCAAAGTCTGTTCAATGCACCTATCAAGAAAGCGGAGGGAAGACGCTCTAAAGCAGACGATCCATTTGCCAACCTACAATCCATGGCCGAGAGTGCCATTATGCAGGGAAACCGCAACAAACTCGTGAAGCAGAAGTTCTTGAACTTTGCCCTCAACCATCCGAGCGACCTTGTTAGTGTGAGTGATTTGTGGTTGCAGTATGATGCGGTTGCTGATGAATGGAAGCCAATATTCCCTGACAATATTGACATCAACGATAGTCCCGAAGAGGTAGAGCGAAAGATGAACGAGTTTGAGGATAAGATGAAGCAGCTTGCTGAATCTGCCCCCGATAATTACAAGCACGGTAAGGATGCGGCAAACATTCCGTACCGTGTGGTAGAGAGCCGTAATTTGCGGCAGCATCAAGTGGTGGTGAAGCGAAACGGCAGAGACTATGTGATTACCATCAACGGTAATCCGAGAGCTGCACAAGCATTGAACGGACAGACGAACCCGGATAATGATATCAGCGGAAGCATCGGTCAGCTTGTACATCTCATTGGAGATGTGAACAGAACACTGTCCTCATTGTACACCACATTACAGCCGGACTTTATTGCAAGTAACTTCTTGCGTGATATGGTATATTCTAATTCTATGGTGTGGGTTAAGGAAAGTCCGAAATATGCCATGCAATATAACATGAACTTTGCGAAGTTGCCTATTGTAAAAATGGTTATGTTATTGGATAAATACCGCAGGGGAACGCTTGATATGAATAATGAAATAGAGAAAATGTTTTATCAGTTCATGATGAACGGTGGTGAGACAGGATTTTCAAGAATGGCAGACATTGACGAGCATAAGAAAGAAATCAAGAAGATGCTGAAAGCGGCGAATGAAAAAATTCCTGCCCATGTGGTACGTGAATGTATGGCTACCTGGATAGGCGAAGTGGGACGAGGTATAGAGATGCGTGCCCGATTTGCCGCCTTTGTAACAAGCAGGAATGCGGGACGGACAATAGACCGCAGTATTTGGGATGCCAAGGAAATCAGTGTGAACTTCAACAAGAAAGGCGCAGGTGATAAGTTCTTGGGGGCTGAAGGACAAACCATGTTGGGAAATGTAGCAGCTGGTGTATCGGGTGCAGGACGAGCCGGATATATCTTTTGGAATGCCGCCCTGCAAGGAACGTTCGGAAACTTCTTGAAGTATGCGATGAGGCATCCCGGCAAAATGGGTACTGTCGTTGCATCATGGTATGGTTTAGCCATGCTTGTTACCGCACTTGCTTCGGCTGGAGGTGATGATGACGATGACAGCTACTATGACATACCCGAACATACTCGCAGACAGAATCTCATTGTCAAGGGGGTTGGTAACGCATGGATAAAGATTCCTTTGCCTATCGAGTACAGAGCCGTGTATGCGATGGGAGAACTTACCGGTTCTTCTCTGTTCCATAACGAGAAATTGGAGGTTAGCGATGTATTGGCACAGATGAGCCAATTGCTTCCCGTAGATATGATGGAGGGGACAAAAGCGTTGTGGCCAAGCAGCGTCAAGCCGATGGTGGAAGTATCGAATAACGAGAGTTGGTACGGTAGTCCGATATGGAAAGATACACCCTACAATAAATATATGCCGAATTGGACGAAAGCCTATAAGAGTGCGAATAAAGACCTTGTAAATCTTTCTGAAACACTGAACGAAGTCAGCGGAGGAAGCAAGTATAGGAAAGGTACTATTGACTTGAATCCTGCTGCCATTGAGTATCTATTGAAGCAATACACCGGCGGCTTCTTCACTGTAACCAACCAAATTCGCAATTTGATCAATGTGGAAACAGGTGAAAAAGATTTTGATTGGCGTTATGTTCCGCTTGCCAACCGAATGTTGATGAGCGGTGGCGATGAACGTAATGTAGGTAGGGGGCTGGATGAGAAGTTCTTTGGTTATTTGGATGCATACCGTGCAAAGGCAAGTGAATTCAGTGCCATTAAAGGTGACTTGAGTTTGCCGTTGGAGAAGAAAGCAGAACTGATAAGCGAGATTATCATTGATCCTGAATATGTAAAAATGAAAGGAATGGAAAGTATTTACTCAAAACTAAAGAAAGCCTATGATACCGCCAAGGAAATCGGAGATACCTCAAAAGCAGAAGAACTTGAAAAGAGGATTAATGAGTTAAAGCGGAAATTTATTTTAGAGATGGAGAAAGATGAACGTAAATAGTTAAACATAACGTGATTGCTTAGGGTACTACATTTGTACTCTAAGCAATCATTAAACAACGAAAATATGCATATAAATAAAGGCAAGGGAAAATTGTTACCAATGAGCAAAATTGCGCCAAAGCGAAATGATTCATCGGAAATTGATACTGTTGCTTCTGCAAAGCGGTATGGTGATCGCAGAGCATTTGATATTCTAATGGAAGCGCAGTACTATTGGAATCAGATGGAGGACTTTCGAAAAGACCGGGAACGCAATAAACGCTATACTTATGGTTTTCAATGGGATGATATGATTTGTGTTGATGGTAAATCCATGACTGAAGAAGAATATATCAAGAGTCAAGGTAATGTGCCATTGAAAAATAATCTGATCCGCCGACTTGTACGCAGTGTACTTGGAGTATATCGTAGCCAGAGTAAAGAACCGACCTGTACAGCACGTGATAGGGATGAACAAAAGCTGGGTGAGACAATGAGCACTATATTACAATGCAATATGCAGCTCAATCGAATGCCCGATGTGTATGCTCGAAGTATGGAAGAGTTTCTAATCAGTGGCTTTATTGTTCATCGTAAATCATACGGCTGGCGTAATGGGAAAGAAGATTGCTGGACGGATTATGTACAACCGAACAATTTCTTCATTGATAACAATATGAGGGATTTTAGAGGTTGGGATGTGTCCGTGCTTGGAGAAGTACATGATATATCTTTTGGACAACTGTGTGAACAATTTGCTTCCAGTCCGCAAGAATATCGTGAGCTTCGTGATATTTATAAGTGGGCTGCAAGAAAGGATTATATAGCCACTTACGCAGAGCGATTTGGGTATAGTCGGTTAGAAAATTACGATTTTCTCTTTACCAGTGAGCCGGGAAGATGCAGGGTAATAGAGGTATGGCGCAAAGAACAGAAACCACGTTATCGCTGTCACGATTACCAAAATGGTGACATCTTCAAGATAGATGAGGAAGATTATGCGCAAGTAGTGCTTGCCGAGAATGAGGAACGTATGCGGATGGCAAAGGAGGTAGGTATGCCCGACGAGGAAGTACCATTGATAAAAGCTACCTGGTTTGTGGATGATTATTGGTATTTCTATTATCTGTCACCATTTGGAGATATATTGAGGGAAGGGGAGACACCCTACGAACACGGTAGCCATCCATACGTTTTCAAAGCTTATCCATTTATTGATGGTGAAATACACTCGTTCGTGGCGGATGTGATAGACCAGCAACGATACACCAACCGATTGATAACTCTTTATGACTGGATTATGAGGGCAAGCGCAAAAGGTGTATTGATGATGCCGGAAGATTCTCTGCCTGATGGTGTGAGCATTGATGATATTGCAGAGAGCTGGACGGAGTTCAATGGTGTCATTGTGTACAAACCGAGCAAAAGCGGCAAGGTTCCGGAACAAGTAGCTAACAACTCCACGAACATAGGCATTGCCGAGTTGTTGAATATTCAACTTAAATTCTTTGAAGATATTTCGGGAGTTACAGGTGCATTACAAGGAAAACCGGGATATTCTGGTGAAAGTGCATCTCACTATAATCAGCAGACGGAGAATGCAACGAAGTCATTGCTTGATTTACTTGAATCTTTCAGTTGTTTTGTAGTAGATGGAGCATACAAGGACGTGAAGAATATGCAGCAATTCTACGACACAAAACGTGTATTTAATATTGCAGGAAAAAGTGGTGCACAAATTGAATACGATCCTAAAAAAATCCGTGATGTTGAGTTTGATTTAAGTATTACCGAAAGCACCTCGACACCAGCATACAGGCATCTTGCCAATGATATGCTGATGCAGCTATGGCAAGCACAGGCAATAAGTGTAGAACAACTGCTTGAGCACGGAGATTTCCCGTTTGCTGACGAATTATTGCAAAGCATTAAATCACAGAAAGAACAGTTGGCACAGGGGAAAATACCTGACGGACTCTCGCCTCAGTTGATGCAGCAGGTTCAACAGGAAGCACAACAACAATCCAATCCGAAAGCACAACAAATGTTACAGCAATATATAGGAGTTGGTTTGGCTGCATAAGACAAGTCTCAAAAAAAGAGAGTTACCAAATATTTCGGGTAACTCTCTTTTTTATTTATTCAATAGGAGAAAGTTGGTCATCTTCTATCCATAAACTTTCTTGTCCATCATCAAAATCTACAATACAAGCCTTGTTTTTCGTATCCAATTCTTTGACTGTACCTATGACGCCATCATCGTTACAAATAACCCTTTCACCGATACGAAACCGTTTTATGTTATCTTTTGCGAGAGGATCATTAGTAAGTGTGACAATGCCATCTATCCCCTGTCTTGCATCATATCTACTTCCCATTACTTTTTCTTTTTTTGAGTGCATTAAGGTAAGTGAAATATTCTTTGCGCTTAAGTTTAACAATTAATTCAGGTAATGCGCCACTTCCATTTTTATAAGGAGTACAATAGAAACACTCACGCTCCAAATCATTCACGAATGTTGAACGAGATAAATAACCTTTCTGTTTCAACTTGCGGAAGTTGAATCTATCCATAATGATGAGCTTACCACTCTTTCCATTGGGCATAACGTAATAACGTTCACCTGTTTCTTCATGTGCTTTGTCTGCTTGCGCTACCGCTTCATTTAAACGGATTGATGCACGTAATTTTCTGATAATGTTCATTTTTTTATTAGTTTATTAAATTAAATGTTTAATTTTATATTGTTGCTGCCGAAACAGCTTTCTTTCTTCTCTTAACAGTAAATCGGCCAACACGAGGTACAATTTTGGGAATATCCATTTCAAAGAAGCAGATATGCAGTCCGATAGCCCTTGTCATTAATAAGTCATCATGCTTACCGGTAATTGCGCCAAAAGCACCGTTTTTCTTTTTCTCATAGCATAAGTATTCGTCCAAACATCTGTCATCTCGTTCTGTGTATAGATTTTCACGGATAACCTTTACGAGTGTTGAGATAATCATCGGCTTTGTGGCTATGTTAGTATGGAAGCCATATTTACGTGGTAGTCCTTCGCGTACATCTTCCTCTGATTGCTTACGTGCATACAGGTTTGGATAAATGTCTTTGATTTGATTCAGGATGAATTGTGATTGGTCACCATCCACTTGCCTTTCTTTGTCGTGTGTCTCGAGAGTGTTACTTTCTATGACGAGCAGGGAATTGTTATAGAACGCTGCAATCTGTGCTGCCTTCCATGCAAGTTGGTCAATGTCACAGTGTCCATACCATTGTGCCACAACAACAGGCTTTCCACCCTCTGACATAAACAGACGATCAAGTACAAGTATTACGGAAAAGTCCGCTTTGTTGGAACGTCCTCCAACATCAACTATTGTTAGATAACGGTCGGTTACGATTTCCTTCTCATCTTCTTCTGGCAATTCCCAAATATGTAACAATCCCTGTCTGTCTTCCACGAAACGGAGATTTTGCAGTGCCTTTTTACCTTCGTCTGCATCGGCATATATCTCGCCAATATATTTGGGTGGTTTGCAGGACTTACGTAGTTTTTCCACCTTATATTTGTCAAAGACTCGCGCACCTGAATGGACGAAAGCTTCGACATCATCAGAAGGAAACTCTGCAGCCATAAGGCCATGCTCGGTATACTTTGCACGTTCTTGTATATACCAATTTATGGCTTCGAGTGTTGCGCCACGTTCCCAAAGCCACCACAAGTATTTGCCGCTTTCCTCACGGTTGGATGATACATTGTCATTCTCTCGGTTGACGTAGAGGTTTGTTGCAAACGCTTCCACATTGTCAATCGGTAATGAATACTGCTCGATGTCGAACCACGACACGAACATTGCTTCAAACTGCGACTTTCCATTCTTTGCATCATCGTACTCCTTTTGAAAGAAATTGCCTGTACCATTGGCGGTACTTTCATAGACAATCATTGTGTAGGGGCGGAGTAAGACACCGGAACAGGCGGAACGCACGATGTCTTCCGGTTTCTTGCCGTCAGTAACTTTCCAAAGTCCGACCTCCGAAAGATGTACGAGGTTATAATCACCACCACGACAACTGTCTGGACGTTCAGCTGTACCAATTTTTATTTTGCAGTTTCGTTGAGGTACGCGATGGATACTACCAGATTTACCAACACCCACTAATTTAGCCTCATTTTCGTTGTAGGTTTCGCCTAACTTGTGAAGCATTTCAACAGGATAACTTTTAATCATCCTGTCAAACATGTCCTTGATTTCATCAGAACCGGCACCTTGATGAGCAATGATGAGTGAGTTTAGACCAACCTTGTGTACAAGTTGCAACCAAGCCATATAAATTTGCGAGGTTGTAGAACCACCCCATTGTCGTGCTTTCAACAACACGAGGCGTATAGGCTTTTCTGCCTTTCGTAACCGTTCTAACCTTTCGACAAATCGGCGTTGTGGGCGTGTGAGACGAAACAGGACATCTTCTCCACCTCCTTTGTTCTTGATGTAAACGTAGAATGCAGCCCAAAAAGGGAAATCGTACCGACAACGCAAACGAACAAACTGCTGAATAACCTTTAAACGATCGACTTCGTAGTCCTCTTCAGGGTATTCATAATCTTCACTATTGTGTTCCTCTTTATTGATTGCTTTGAGTAATGCATCTATAGAACCGTATTGAATGAGTCGTTTAACAAGTGGAATATTCATCATTTCCACAGGAAGATATTGTACCTTAACAGGGAAATCCTTAATGCGTACACGCTCGCGTTCACCTACAGAACCTTTTCCGCTTATAGGGTCGAATTTGGCGTATACTTCTGCGTTACGTTTTGCGTTTTCTTGTACAATCTTGTTAATAATCTCATTTGTCATAGTGTTTGCTTTTAATGGGTTTGTTCATCAAAGCAATTACCAGCCCTGCAATATAACAATACAAATGTATCCATGCATTTGTATTTGGGAAGAAGAATCCTATAGTGAGGTAAAATAACATCCATGCTTGATAGTACCACTTTTGTAGTACTTCAAAGGATATTGAGCCAAACAGGACAAAAATCATTGCTGACAATCCAACAGTAGGCAGCGTCATATTATCAATGAAGTTACCTAATGTATCAATTGGGATTGTAGCAGCAATAATATATGATAATAATAGTCGCCATATTTTAATGTCATAAATGAAAACGATTGAAAGCAGGCACCATGCATTAAGCGTAGCATGCAGAAGGTTGGCATGAAAAAATGGATATAATATACGACCATATAGATCGCAACCAACATAAACGCCAACGACTTCCCAATCCCATACGCTGAAAAATGACAAGCATACAGTTACTATAGCAATTATTAGAGTCGTAACTTTTTCCATTTTTCTTGTATCCATTGTTTTCTTGCTTTACATACCATGATTTTAGCACTGCCCGGTGTGAGGTAGAATTTTGGAGCAGGTTGTGCAATTACTTTGGCGCATAGTTCGGAAATAGTCAATTCTGGATGTTCTTCTTGGAGCGTGAGTACTCGACTATAAATTTCTTCATACATCTCTTTCTTTAATGGCCACATAGTATTCAAGTCCGTTTCACCTCTTATCATTGCAGAAATAACTAATGCTGCACGTATGTCGCTGACCCAAAAGCGGCGAGAGGGCATATTGACAATCATTTTGTATACTTCGGGCATGCGGATATAGTCGCATGATGAAATGTATTCATCGTATGCTCTCATTAAATCGTCCATACGCTCCTTTGAGTATTCCATTATAGCGCCTTTATGCTTCATCTTTTCTATTTATCTATGTTCCAAAGTTATAGATTGGAGCGTAAAAAGATAAACGTGGAATCCTTCTTTCCCTTGCTATTTTTGCTTTGTAGATAAAGACCAAAATTTATTTTTCTCACATTATACCTAATAATATGGAAGTTAAGAGCAATCGCGAGCGATACACAGATCGATTGAAGGCAAAGTATCCCGATAAAGAGTTTGCTGACGACGAGGCATTATTCGCTCAAATTAACGACGAATACGACGGTTTGGACAAAGAATTGTCTGGCTATAAAGAACGGGAAAAAGCGCTTTCCGATCTTTTTGCGAGTAATCCACGTAGTGCGGCATTTCTCACTGATTGGCGTAAAGGAGAAGATCCAATCATCGGCATGATACGCAAATTTGGTGATGATTTTAAGGCTGCACTTGAAGACCCTGAAAAGCAAGAAGCTCTTGCTGCTGCTAACAAAGAGTATGCGGAACGAATAGCCAAAGAGAAGGAGTTTGAAGAGCAGTATCAGCAGAACATTAACGCAACCCTTTCCACTCTTGAACAGATGCAGCAGGAGGAAGGTCTTTCAGATGATGAAATAGACCAAGCAATGGAGTTCCTGATTGGAATTATGAAAGACGGACTTCTTGGTAAATTCACTCGTGATAGTATTCAAATGGCTATTAAGGCTATCAAACATGATAGCGATGTAGAAACAGCCAGTCATGAGGGAGAAGTGAAAGGACGTAACAGTAAGATTGAGGAAAAACTACGTAAAGGGAGCAAGAGTGACGGTACTGCTAATCTTGCAGGGAAGAATGGAGGTGGTAGTGCTGGCTCACGACAGATGCCCGATCTAGGTGCAATAGGTCGCTATGACGGATCAAAGAATATTTGGGAACGTGGTGGTGAGAAACGTAAGTCTATAAATAACTCAAGATAAACAAATTATTTTATTAACTTTTTAATTTTCAGACAATGAAGAAAGTAATGGATTTCTTTTGTCGCATTACGCTGATGATATTAGCGTTTGTGACAAGTGCATCAAGCGGCGTCATGATGGCTGACGCATCAAATCTGCCAGATGCGGGTAAAATAACAGCTGGGGCAGACGGTACAGGTGGAACAGATGGTATTGCAACGGAGACGGGAGGGCGTAACGAAGGTGACTCAAATTTCTATTTAAGCGATGTAGATAAACGCATCGTAAAAATTCGCCCGATGGCAACTCCTATTGACCAAATTAGCCGCTATGCAAAGTCGGATAGTACCGATTCTTTTGAGGTAAAATATTACAGCGTAGGTACACGGGAAATCAAGTGCGCCACCAACAAGGAGTTAGCCGCTATGACAAATGGAGCAAGTGTATCGCTTCCTGTGGACGATCTGAATATGTTTACCCTTGACGATACTATCCGTGTTGTAGGTATTAGTGCCATAACCAAGCCTGACGGTACTGCATACACTAACGATGACAGTAATGTTCCAGACCTTGTGTTGTGCGTTTGCGGTAAGGACAGTACAACCAACCTTCCTACTGTGTATGCAGTAAATGGAACGATGGACACATCTTCAAAACAGCCTATCCTTGTTCCCGCCATTCCAAGCGGTACAACCCTCGTACGTATGGGTAAGGCTTGCGGAGAGCTTGACGTGCAAACGGGGCGTTTCAACAACATTCCGATGCCGGAAACGCAGTACTGTCAAAACTTCATGATACAGGTGGAACAGTCTACCTTTGATAAGATTGCTGCCAAAGAAGTGAATTGGAACTTCTCCGATATTGAAGAGGATGGTGTATATGATATGCGTCTTGCTATGGAAAACACTTACCTATTTGGTGTGAAACAGGTTATCAAGCATATCGCTAAGGATGGTATGAACACTTGGTTTACGGGTGGTATTTGGTGGATGGCAGGAAAAGACATTGAGGTTGGTGAGTGGAATAGCGAAAAAAATTGTGCCGAAATTACCGATGAGAATCTCGTGGATATAACCAAAGACCTCTTTGTTGGGACAGGTATTGGTAATAAGCGTAAGATTTTATTCTGTGGCTCTGATATGTTATCAGCATTTTCTAAGATTAAGAGTGAGAAATTTCGTTTGAAAGATACTGTTGAGGTTTGGAACTTGAAATTTAAATCTTGGGACACTGATTTCGGAGAAGTTCTTACCATTCATCACGAGCTGTTTGATGTGAATGGCATGAGCGATTGTGGTTTTGCTATGGATCCAGAATACCTTTCCAAAAAAACTCATGTGTCTTGGGCACGTAACGTACTTGATTTGCAAAAGGCCGGTATCCGCCGTACTGATGCGGTAGTTATTCAAGAGGTAAGCTGCTTGTATTTGCGCTATGCAAAGGCACATGCACGTATGAGACTTGCAAAGGCACCTACAACGGTAGAAGAAAGTGGTGCAGAAGCCGCTTAATTATAAATAAATCAAATTATTAATTGAGGGGATGGGATAAAAGTCCTATCCCTTTTTTAATTCATTCAACAATATGATTATTAAGACTTACAAGGCGAATACCAATATTAGTATTAATGTTGTGCTTCCTAGCAAAAAGAATTTGCATATAACGTTTACTCCCTTATCAGATGGTAGTAGCGTATTTACTACTGATAATGAAGTGATACAAAAGTCAATAGAGAAACACTATAAATTTGGAAAGTTGTTTAGACTCCAAGCTTTACAGGGGAAAAGTGCTGAAAGAAAGGCGACAGACAAACAAAAGGTTACTTCTTTAAAGAATCAGAAAGAAACTCCAACAGATGGAAATGTAGATAAACCCGAATTGGATAGCAGTGAGAATGTTGGACCAAACGAAGAGACGAAAGACAACGCCGATACGGGAAGTAATGAAACTATCTGTAAAGTCAAGGTGAGCGATATTGCAACTGCCAAAGATTATCTTGCTGATAAATTTGGTATCAGTCGTACTTCTATGCGTTCTACTAAAGCCATCTTGGAACAAGCAGCAGCCCATGGAATAGAGTTCGAAGGATTGTAATAATAAAGTAATAGCGTATGACGGTATATCATCTTGACGAGATAGCTAAAGATGTTCGCATAGCACTTGATCAAAATACAACGAGTGATGTATTGAAAGAAATTGGTGATGTAGACACGCTTGCATTAAACGACATCATTAAATCAAAAGTTGTCGAAGCTGTAAAACGTATACACAGTTCTGCACCTCCTTACTTGCTCGATGGTGGGCATAATTTCGGGGAAGAGGTGTATTGGAAAAAGGGTGAAAGCGGCTGTGTGTTGTTACCGGAAGATTTTATGCGCTTTGTTGTTTTTCAGATGAGCGATTGGGAACGTGCCGTATTTTATCCCATAAGTGTTGACGATCCTGAATACGAGAAGCAATCCTCCAGATTTAAAGGGATACGTGGTACTACCCAACGTCCTGTTTGCGCTATTTCTATACGACCAGAGGGGAGGGTACTGGAATTCTATTCTTGTAAGAGTGAGGATGCAACAGTCAGTCGTGCTGTTTATCTTCCTTATCCTCAAATAGACAAATATGGCGCGATAGAGATTTGTCAGCGATGTTATGATGCGGTAGTGTATACAATTGCTGCACTAGTATTAACAACATTCGGGGATGTGGAGAAAAGCTCTGCATTGAACGAATTAGCTAAATCAGTATTAATATGAGTTCAATCAAATCAACACAAGTAGACGGTGATGTTTCTGTTAGTCGTAATGCTGCAATAGGTGGTGATGTAACCATTCAGGGTAAAACCCATTTAAAAGGGAACGTAAAAGTAGAGGGGTGGCTTGAGGCTAAGAATATCCAATCTGCGAATAAAGGGTTATTTACCACCATTGAGAAGTTAAAAATAGCACATCCGTTTCCCCATAATGGTTGGTGGGCGCTTGTTGGTACGACTTTACCTGCTCCGATATATGTTGGTGATGGTGGAGAATGGGTACCCACAGGAGAAGAAGGAGGAACCCCTTCCGTTGATGACGGAAAATATAATGAGATTGTCGAAAAATTTCAGAATGATATTACTCAGTTACAAAATGATGTGACTGAAATAGGGGAAAGGAATGAATCGTATGCTGATAGTGTCAATTCCCTGCAAGAACGAATGGATGCTGTAGAAGATACGGTAGATGAGGCAAGCAATAAGGCTGATAATGCGGGTGAGCAGTTAAACGCATTCAAAGCAACAAAAGGAGCCAATGGTGGAATTGCTCCCCTTGACGATGATGGTAAAGTGTCTAGTAAACATTTGCCGGCCTATGTGGATGATGTGTTGGAATTTAACGATATTGTTATTGGTATTACCGCTATCGTTGAATCCATAGATAAAAGTTCCGAAGATGAGGGGTGTAATATAGTCTATGATAAAGAACGCAATTGCTTTATACTTTCCTATTTATCAGTTGTAGAAGAACGTGAGCAGATTACTACGTATTATGGAAATTGGAGGGATGCAGAAAATTTTGGAACGTTAAGCGACAATGGGCGCATTCCTTATTCAGGGAAAGTATTTCTTTGTAAAGAGGATGGAAAGAGTTATCGTTGGAGCGGCACTCAATTAGCTTCTATAGGTTCAGATCTTGCGCTTGGTCATACAAGTGCAACAGCGTTTCCCGGTGATGAGGGTGCAAGATTGCAAGAGAAAATTGCTCAAGCGACCCAAGATATTACGGATAATGAGAACGCGTTGATAACTCAAAATAAGCAGATAGTAGCACGTGGCATTGTTAATGCAAACAAACTCTTTGGATTGGCGGATAAGAAAGTTCCATTTTCTGTTGTACTTGAAAAGTGTGCTACTTCCGAATATGCAGAAGTCCTGCAGATACCGGGTATTATACTGACATTCTTTACTGAAAGTGGATGGCTTTCCAAACAGTGGACAAATACTAGTGACTGGAATGATGAAAGTAATTGGACGGACTTTGGAGCTGACAGTGACATAACAGGCAAAGATGCTGTGTTGTTGGTTGACGAAATTGCACCATTATCAAATGGCTACTATACCCTTGAAACCGCCATTGCCGCCATCGTGTCCTGTCAGCAGGAAACAGGCATCAACTATGAGAGGACAGGCCTTATCATCACCTATAAAACGGGTGAATACGAAATGGAAACCCGGCAGTTTCAAGGTGCGGTGTCTGATTTTAATGAGGTGGCACTTTGGAAGAACTTTGGCGGTGAAGGTTCGAAAGTGGAACTTGGTGATTCTCCCGAAGAGGGGGGCGATAAAGCCCTCTCAACCGGTGGTGCGTATGATTGCATCCCTGTGGACTTTTCTCTTGACACCGAGACTGAAGGCGTTGTCAAAATCCAAATGGTCAACGCCAAAGGCGAAGGTGTCGGCGAAGAGAAACAGTTTCTTGTCGGTACCGGCGGTGGTGGAGGAGGCGGTGGCACTATTGTGGCCATTGCTTTTGAATCCTCTCCCGTCTACGGGGCATACGGTTCACCTATCAAGGGACGTGCGGCTGTCCGTTCCGTGACCAGCGGCGGTGGCATTGAAACAGAGAATTCCATTGAAACGCTTGAGATAGTTGACCGTGACAGCGGTCTGACCGTGTGGACGGAACGTGTCAACAGGCCGAGTTCCGGTGATTTGACCGATTACACGTTCGAGCTTGACTTCACTTCGTTCTTCACAGCTGCGGGTTCCCGCAAGTTCAAGCTTGTGGCTACCGATGATTCCGGGAATACCGGAAGCAAGAACATTTCGGTTACTGCCGTTGATATAACCTGTACCTGCGTGCAAGTGTTGCAATACAGCCCGGACACGCCCGTAACCCCGACAACAGGAAGCGTTACCATCCCCCTGTACAAGTTCGCTAACAACCAGTCGGATAAAGGCATTTCCGTCCGGGTGGACATCAAGATTAATGGAGAATGGCATCTTCTTGCTACAACCGCCGTCAATGACAGTTTTACCCATTCCATTACCCTGCATCCGTCAGAACTGGGCTTGTCACATGGCAGCTACCCGCTCCGCATACAGGGAACTGATATAGCCAGCGGTGCAAAAGGCAATACCATCTACACGGCTGTAATGGTGGTGGAAGAGGGGAATGAAACTCCGATAGTGTCGTTACGGTACGATGATACGACCGGCGGTACAGTGCACCTGTACGACACATTGAAACTCGATGTCGCGGTTTACGTTCCCGGCAAGTTGCAGTCCCATGTCGCCATATTTGCTAATGGTACACAATTCACGCAGCTTCTCGCCCTTAATACTCGTAGTTATTCTGTTTCACAGCAGATAAAAGGTTATGCTGACGGCACGGCGGTAACCTATAATGCCATTGTCAGTGCTGTATCGAGTGACAATATTGTTGTTACTGTTGACGGCTCGGCCATTGACGCTGAACTGACTTCCGGCACTATCTACGACTTTGATTTTTCGGGACGCTCCAACGATGAAGCAGACCATAGCATCACGTCGAACGGTTATGAGTTGAAACTGGCCGGTGCAAACTTTACCAGCAACGGATTCGGTACCTTCCTCGGCAAGAATTGCCTGCGCGTCGCGGAAAATGTAACCGGACAGCTCAACCATTATATGTTCGGTTCTTCGATGTTGGAGGCTACGGGCGGGGCGATACAGTTCACCTTTGCGACCAAGAACGTGAAGGACAAGAACGCAAAACTGATGGAGTGTTACGACGAGAGTTCCGGCGCCGGCTTCTATGTGACCGGCTCAAAGGTGGGCATCTACTGCAAGAACGGCATAAGGTCGCGTGAGGAACGCTCCTACGAGCAGGGCAAGGAGATAACCGCCGCTATTGTCGTAGAGCCTACAAGCATATACATTGAACGTGGCGGCATCAAGTATTCAATGATATGTCTCTACCTTGATGGCGAACGTGTCGCGGCCCTCGGCTATGTGGGTGGCACCGGCAATCTTTTCCAGGATCGCAATATCAAATTCAATGGAGAGAAAGGCGACCTTTACCTCTATAACCTCTGTGCGTGGAACACCTACTTTGAGTGGGCGCAAGCACATAAGAACTACCTTGTCCGGCTTACTGACACGGAAATAATGGTCAAGGAATATGAGTTTGAGAATGTGCTTGTCTCACAGACCGCTGAAGGCACGACGATGTTACGTCCTAGTGCCGCAGAACTTTATGCGCGCGGTATTCCCTATATTGTGGAAGTAGCATCGGATGAAAGCTTCAATGAGTTTGACAACGGTGTTTCGACAAGCGATAACTTCACCGTCGACCTTTATTACTACGACCCCGTTCATCCGTGGCGTTCATTTGTGGCACGTGGCGTACGCAAACGCAGGCAGGGAACCACATCAGCCAAACGTTGCAAGAAAAATCCCCGTTATTATCTCGGCAAGGCGAAGGAGATTGTTCCGTTGTTTCCGGATTACACCAACGCGGACGCACTGCTTTCCTACGCGCTTTTCAAGCAGAAAAAAGTGCGTGTGGGCGAGAATACCATCCCGGTGGATATCATCACCGTCAAGATAGACTTCTCTGATTCCAGCGGTGTGAACGATTGCGGCACTTGCGACATGATGAACTACACCTACCGCTCTCTCGGTGGCGACTACCTGACCCCTGCCCAGCGCTTCTTTGACGGTACATATGACTTGGGTGACATACACATCGAAGGCTTGGAGATGAACCACTCGACCGCCAACCACCCGGTGTGCGTGTTCCGTTCCACGTCGGACACATTGCAGAATGTCTACTTCGAGGCGCGCGGTAACTGGAAAGAGGACAAAGGCGAACAGACCGCCCTTGGGTTCATGAACACTCCCGGTTACAACCTCGGCTGTCTGAACTATCAGGACGCATCGTTTGTCGAGTTCTTCGGCCGCGCAGAGGAAACGCTTGACCAGATAGAGGAACGCTTCAAGGCTACAGACGGACTTGATACGGGCGTGCCCCACCTGCTGTCTTTGTATTGCGGACGTGACTACCGCTTCATGCGTTACGTTGACGGCGCATGGAAGGATACGACCGGTTCAATGTATCAGGAAGGTGGCAAATGGGTCATTGAGGGTGATGTGCTGAACCCCGTTGAAGGTTTTGAACTACTCGTGTACCAAGGGATGTGCTGGTGGCGCGGTGTTTCTTCCGTTGAGGATATGATGAAACCCAGCTCAATGAAGTCAAGTTGGGTTCAGAAACTCATCGACAAAGGTGAAATATCCGGCGACACATTCCCGGCGTGGACATACTATTTCGAGTGTATGGTTGACAATGACCAGCTCGCCATCGACTATGCGCTCGGGAAGAAAGTGCCTTACCAGCTCTATGATATGCTGCGCTTCTGCGATACTTGTAACAAGGACAACGATGCCCGGTGGCAGGAGAACTGGCGCAATAATCTGCGTCTGCATGCCAACCCTAAATCAGTGATGAGCTACTACGGCTTTACCGATTACGCCTGCGGCAAAGACCAGCAAGCAAAGAATATGCAGCCCATGTGGTTCTTGGAGAGCGGGGCGAGCGTTACCAAGGGCGTCTATTCACCGAACGCGCTTATCATGTACCTTAACAAGATATATGATGCTGACGGTGTGAACGACAAGGACAATGACGGCGGTTGCGATACCGACCCCGAAGTAGACCCCGGCAAACCCTCGACGGATACGTATACCAACCCGTTTGCAGGGTGGAACAGTATCCTTTGGGTGTGTTGTAGGGAACAGCAGGAGGTGTTGCTTGTCGACGGAAACACCATAGACCTGCGCACGGTCATCGCGGCTATGCGCTCCTGCCAAATAGAAGTGGACGGTCAAATGATGAAACCTTTCTCACCGGATGGTGCTATCTATTTTTATTGTACCAAACGGCAGTTGGTATGGCCGAAAGTGGTCAGCTCTTACGATGGCTACCGGAAGTATATCCAGTACACCGCCACCTCGGATGCTATCTACTTCTACGCTCTGCAAGGGCTTGGATTGACATCGCTTCCGGCATTTATCCGTACTCGTTGGCGCATCCGCGACGGTTATTACCAGACCGGAGACTTCTTCAGCGGTGTTCTGTCCGGGCGTATCGCTTGTGGTGCAGATGCGACAATAACCATCATGGCAGCGGCAACCGGTTACTTCGGTGTTGGCAATGACGCATCGGGCAACCTCTCGGAGAGTTGTTACCTCGAAGCCGGACAAAGCTACACATTCACCAACTTTGCCAAAGATGAGGGTGCATTGCTGTACATCTACCAAGCCGACCGGATGAGTAGTATAGATCTCTCCGCATTGACGCTTAGTGACAACTTCGATTTCTCGGTCATGAGCCTTGTGGAAACCCTTGTCACAGGTGGAGAAAACCATGTCGAACGTAGTATGGGTTACAATAAACTGGCGGCATATATGCTCGGAGACTTGCCGTTCCTAACCACACTTGATATCAGGAATACCGGAGCAAAGAGCCTTGATGCTTCCAAGTGTCCCCGTATTGAGCATATCCACACCGAGGGCAGTGTATTGGAAAATCTGACTCTTGCAGAGACTTCTCCGATTAATGACATCTCTCTTCCGGCTACAATGACAAGTATCCGTTTTGTCGGTCTTCCTGAACTGACCTATACCGGCCTTTCCGCTTCGTCCGGCCTGCAAGTCACCTCCATGCCGAACGTTCAACGTCTGCGCCTTGAAACATCGCCTAAACTTGACGCCATCCAGATGCTCCGTGACGTCCTCGCTTCACAGACGGAATCCCGTAAACTGTCTATGCTCCGTATCTCGAACATGACACTGAAAGCTGACGGCTCCGAGCTTCTTGCATTGCTTGAGTATGGCGTCGCCGGTATGGATGAGGACGGTAACAGACAGGATAAACCGGTGGTCAACGGCACGTACGAGCTGACGGTTATCCGTGAAACGGATGAAATCGAATCCCTTGAATCCGGCATCGACGGACTTGTCATCCTTACCGTCATTGATGCCTACATTGACCTTATCAACTGGTTCAATAATGAGTCTTATGGCGGAGAACCGTACTATGATAACGTAACTTTGGACAACATCAATGAAGTCCTTGAATATTATAACGGCGAAACCTACGAAGAATATCTCGAACGCTTCGCTGAAGACAATATGGATATTAATGATTTAATTAACAAGTAACTATGACGAATGAACAAAGCGCCACCCTGCTGCGCTTGAACAAGCAGGCACAAGTAGCGGCACTGAACGCCGTTGGATTCTCGGATATCACCGAGAACTCCCGCGCATCTGAATTTGGACAACGTATCAAGTGGGCTGCCGGCTTGCTTGATTTGAATCTTGCCTGTAACCGTATTTCTGATAACTCCAAGGCATACTTTACTGCTGCCGAATGGAACTCCCTCACGCTCGCTAATAAGCAACTGTACATCAAACGCGGGCTTCGTATCCGTGCTCATGGACACTCCTTCGTAATCGCTGCCCAGGAGTGTTATAATGCCGACATGACTACCACCTTCTACTGGGGCGGTCAGGGCAAAGCCATAGACGGCCTGAATCAAAAAGGACTAGGCGCCATGTATGGCTGCTTCACGGGTGAGGAAGATACCGACCTTATTATCGCAACTCTGAAAGACCAGAACAATAGCGGTGTGATTGGTGCGCCAGCTGCCGAAGCCGCCCGCGCCTACCGTGCCTACACTTTGGAAAGTGACGGTATCGAGGATGAATCCAACTGGTTCCTTCCGTCATCCGGTCAAATGCTTCTGATGTATCGTTACCGTGATAAAATAAACGAAATGATGCGTACCTTCTGGAGTAGTGATTCCATGCTGATGACCGATAAGTATTATTGGTCAAGTACGATTTGGGATAATAATTCCGCCTGGACTTTCGAACTGAATACCGGACGTATTACGAATCAAAACAAAAATTCAATCCTTCTCCATGTGAGAGCTATTGCTTCTGAATAGTATTAACCTAAAATTATATAATAAAATGGATAAAAATAACGCTAGTGCCATGCTTTTGCGTCTGAATAAACAAGACCAAATAGAGGCCTTACGGTCAATAGGTTTTACAACCGTCAATGAAAATACCCCGGCGAGTGACATCGCTAAGTATATGCAATGGGCAGGTACGCTTCTTGACCTTTCTTTGGCTACGCTTCGAATCGAAGACAGTAAACAAGTCTTTTTCACGGCTTCCGAATGGAACTCTATGAGCGCGAATAACCGCTCTAAATATATCCGTATCGGCATCAGGCTACGTGCCGAATGCCATCAGTTCATTATCGCTAAAAGTGACTGTGTCGCCGCCGACGGTACGAAAACCTTCAAATGGGGCGGCTACGGCACTGATATACGCGGACTTAAAAACTATGGCAACGGCAACCAAGGACTCTACGATACGTTTGACGGCAAGGAAAGCACCGATGTAATTATAGAAACCCTTGCAGGAGTCAAGGATACTCTAGGAAATATTGGCGCCCCTGCTGCTGAAGCTGCCCGCGCATACCGTGGCTGTACCCTTGAAAACGACGGAATTGAAGATACAACCGTGTGGAACCTGCCTGCACTGGGGGAACTTATGCTTGTGGCCAAGTATAAAACCGAAATCAATGAGCTTATAACTTCCATGTTTGGTTCTCAAAATATCCTTACAACTGACTGGTACTGGTCTAGTACCGAATATGACGCTTCCAGCAGTTGGAGCGTGAACTTCGGCATCGGCAACGTCAGCACGAACTACCGCCAGAACGCGAACCGGGTTCGTCCCCTCGCCGCAATAAACACTTTGTCCCTTTAATTCTTTATCCCTTAGGGTGTTAGCTAAGTAAAAGCCCCGGCAGGGGCTTTTTGTCTTTACTTTTTTGTGCTAAAATTGTGTTAATTGCTTTACAGTTATTAACTTTGCGCCCTCTAATACATACATTAAAATATTGAAAATTTAACATGGCACTTACACAAGACCTTCCTATATCAAATTCGATGTATAAGCTTCTGAACCTTATCATTGATGCCCGGCAACAATTCCCCAAGGCGTTCCGGTATGAATTTGGTACGGAGTTGATGATGCTCGCCGTTCATTGTTGCGAATATATCCGTTATGCAAATACCGATATGAACCTTGAGCACCGTGCAGATTATCTGATGAAGTTCTTGTGTGAGTTCGATGCATTGAAATTACTGCTAAGAGTGTGTGAAGAACGACATTTGACCAGCCTTACTCAAACTGCCGAAATCTGTCTGCTTGCAGAGAGCATCGGTAAACAAAGTACCGGCTGGTACAAAAAAACGGTTGCAGATCTCCAACGGCAAAAAGCTAACGGATTGCAACAAGTCGCAAAGCCAGAGTCATAATCGCCAAGGGGATTATGAGTGAGCAATTAGAATTATTTATTGGGCATCCCCCCGGTGATGAGCCGGGAAAGACTAAGATAGCGGATGCAACGGCTTCCAGCAGTTGGAACGTGAACTTCAACAACGGCAACGTCAACACGAACAACCGCCAGAACGCGAACCGGGTTCGTCCCCTCGCCGCAACAGGTAATATAATCTATGACATACTTCTTAGCAGTATTTTCGAAGCATCCGAAGATTGTGCCAGGCGGAAAAGAACGAGTACGGATTGTGTTGAGTTCTATAATGATTATCAGTCTGCATTGGTGCGGCTATGGTATTCTATTATTTACGGTGAATATGTACCGGACTTTTCAAAAGTATTCATACGGACTTACCCGGTATATCGGGAGGTCTTTGCCGCCGCTTTTATTGATCGCGTTGTCCATCACTGGATCGCTCTTCGTATCGAGCCGATTTTAGAGGAACGTTTTCGGGAACAAGGGAACGTCTCGAAGAACTGCCGGAAAGGTGAGGGATGTCTGTCTGCCGTGTACTATCTGAATAACATGATAGTCGAGGTCAGTGAGCATTATACTGCCGATGCATATATTTTCAAAGATGACCTGTTCAGTTTCTTCATGTCTATCTCAAAATCGTTGGTCTGGGAAATGCTGAACATATTCGTAAGGGACAATTATAAAGGCGATGATATTGAATGTCTGCTCTATCTCCTTAGCGTCACAATCTTTCATTGTCCACAAAATAAGTGTATCAGGCGTTCTCCCGTCTCCATGTGGGACAAACTTCCTTGTAATAAAAGTCTGTTTCATAATGATCCTGATAGGGGAGTGGCTATCGGGAACCTGCCGTCACAACTCATAGCTAACTTCTTGGCGTCTGTATATGATTATTTCGTGATGGAAATATTGGGATTCAGGCATTATGTACGCTTTGTTGATGACTTTTGTATCGTGGTGAAATCTTCGGAAGAAATATTGTCCAAAGTCCATCTTCTTGATGGCTTCCTGAAAGAACAACTCCTTTTACAGTTGCATCCGAAGAAACTGTATCTTCAGCATTATAAAAAAGGAGTCTTGTTTGTAGGGGCATTCATTTTGCCGGGTAGAATTTATGTATCTGACAGGGTGGTTGGTAACACATATAACGCTGTCAGGAAATTTAATAGAATAGCTGAAAATGGATTTGCAGAAGCGTATGTTGAGAAGTTTGTGAGTACAATGAACTCTTATTATGGTCTGATGAAACACTTTGCAACGTACAATATCCGCCGTAAAATTGCAGCGATGTTACTTCCTGAATGGTGGGAATATGTTTATATCGAAGGACATTTTGAAAAGTTTGTATTGAAGAATAAATATAACCATAGAAAACAACTAATTAAACATATCAAAAAACATGGATCAAAAAAATATCTTACCGCGTGGGATTGCTAAGCCTATCGAGCAACAGCCGGACGGAACTTGGATTGTACGTCATCATTTCCGGGTGGTTGGTACCAGTGAGAATGGTGAAGAACTGGTAACTTTTGCCAGTTCGGAATATCCCGAGAAACCTACCTTGCAACAGATTCAAAGAAGTATTGACCGTTATCGGGTGTGTCTAACAATGTATGGGGAGACAATCTCTGATGAATTTGAAAAGGTTGACCTTTCTGTTTATATGTTTATAGATTAAATTTAAGGCCTGTTTAAACATTGATTAGACAGGCTTTTTTGTGTAAAAATCACAGCAGGTAAAAGATAACATACGAATCCGCATCTCATCCGCTACTTTTGTTGAAAATCAAAATTCATAAAAAGTAATGAAAAAAATAGTTGAATGGATTATGCTGAGTAATAGATGGAAACATCTAGTTGGAGGATTTGCTATTGGCGTTTCTGTGGATGACTGGTTTGCTGCAATTTATGCAGGTGTGCTTACTGCTGGCGCTTTGGAGTATAAGGATAAAGCATATGGCGGCAATTGGGATTGGATAGATTTGGGCTTAACAGTGGCCGGAACGTGTGTTGGACAATTAGTGAGAACTATCGTATGACGGAAGTACAACATGTAACGGAGGTGGCTAAAGATATTAGTGACTATGGTATGATGGCTGTGAGTGCAGCATTTTTTCTTTTGCTTTCGGCATCTATGATGATAGCATTATTCAAATGGTTTAAGAGTATGATAAACCGCCTTCTGGAACAACAGGAGTGTTTGAATCAATTGCTTGATACGGTACAAGACAATGTGAGTCTGCAACGAAACTTAATGGAAAGACTTCAACCTGAAACCTTACTGCGTATCCGGAATTTGACAGGTTTTGCTTTTGACCTTAGTATTGAACAGGTTTGCAGGTTGATAAAGCGGGTTCGAATAGAGAATCACATAGCAGATCGTGAAGCAACAGTAAATAAGATACGAAAGTCATTGCAAGTAATTCATGATGATCGAAAGAGCCGCTTTGACCCTTTTATATATCATGGAAAACCTCTGTCGGAATATTGTAATGAGAATTGGGTGGAAGATGTTGTGAGTGTAGTTGAAGGTGAAATTTACAATGAAGATGGTGAAAACAATGCACGTGCTTATACTAATGTAAAACTTGCATACGATAATATAAAGACGGATTTTTATCAACGCTTAAATAGTTAATTATGAAAATATTAATAGATAATGGGCATGGGGAGAATACACCGGGCAAACGTTCCCCTGATGGAAAATTACGAGAATACCTTTATGTACGTGAGATTGCAGAGTCCGTGGAACGAGCCTTGCGTGCGAAAGGATATGATGTAGAGCGTATTGTACATGAGGTAATAGATGTGCCATTGGCAGAACGAGCAAGACGTGTGAATGAAATTTGTACACGGTATGGGGCAACGAATGTATTGCTTGTTTCTATTCATTGCAACGCTGCGGGAAATGGTGAATGGATGAGTGCAAGAGGTTGGTCGGCATACACTTCAAAAGGTAAAACAAAATCGGATGAATTGGCCACTATGTTATACGAGGAAGCCGAACGGAATTTTGCCGGACAAAAAATCCGTAAGGATAATTCGGATGGAGATCCAGATTGGGAAGAAAACTTTTACATCTTGATAAAAACTAAATGTCCGGCAGTTCTTACAGAAAACTTTTTTCAGGATAATAAAGAAGATGTGGCTTTCCTCAACTCAGATGAGGGGAAGCAAGCTATCATTAAAACTCATGTAGATGCAATAATCAAATATGTTACCAAGTATGGAAAAACTTAAGAATATTGCAGTAGTGTTGTTTATGATTATATTTCTTGCTTCGTTGTTTATGAATGTAGTACATTTTACAAGTAGGCAACAGGAAACAAGAGATACAACAAGAACAATCTATGTTGATACAATACCATTTTATAACCCCATTCCCAAAGACAGCTTTGTAATTCGATATATTACCAAACGTCTTCCTACAATCTCAAAATTACCGGAAAACGTGCAAAAATTTCCCGAAAGCGTATCAGAATTTCCGAAAAGTGTGCAAAATTTTCCTGAATTCGTATCAAAGGACAGTGTGGATGTGGTTATTCCTATTACCAAAAAGGTGTACAAGGATAGTTTATATACAGCATACGTAAGCGGATATAACCCGAAACTTGACAGCTTGGTATTACATTCGCAACATGAGGTGATAACCATTAACGACTGCTACCCTAGGTCGAGGAAGAAGCGTTGGAGTGTTGGTGTTCAAATAGGATATGGAATAGCATTGAGAGGGGTATCGGAATTTACACCATATATTGGAGTTGGTGTATCATGTAATCTATTCAATTTTTAATTATGGCAGATATTGTTTTAACCGTCAATAAAGAGAAAGTGTATGAAGAAGTGGCACAGACTACATCATACACCGGTGCAAAGATGGATGATGAACACGCGTACGAACGTATTTTCACGACAGACGAAGATAAAAGTATGCTTGAACGGTTTTGGAATGAAAGTAAGAATACCGTCTGCAACAGTCTGAAGAAAATACTTCTTAGTGAGATTGAGGCAAGCGGAGAATACCAGCTTTCGTTGGGGGTATCGAGTTCATTTGATAAAGCTCTAACAGAAAGTATGCAACGTAGCCTGTTTTCATTTTTTGTTATGAATATCACGGCAAAGTGGTATACGTTTACCAACAAAGAAGAAGCAACCGGATATGCAACGGAAGCTGCTACCTATATGGAGGATGTCATGCGCAAGGTTTTTTTTAAGAAAAGACCGACACGCCCTACATATGACTAATTTATTAACTTTTAATATAATAAAAATATGGCAGAAAACAAGAAAACATTGACAGTGACCCAACAGGTTAAGGAGCTTGTTTACGATATTCAGAACAAAGCATATTTGACTGGGCAAGCGCGTGAAGCAGAGGGTAAAAAGAATTACGAAGCTGCCTCTAATATGCAAGCAAGTGATGATGAGGAAAACAGCTATCAAATCCGTCGTTCGTTGGCAAATGCGTTTTCGTCTTTGAAGAGTTTGCTTGGAGAGTATCTTTCAGAAGACAAAAGTACAAGCAACAATCTGATTGCAAAAGAAATTGATGATAATGGTGTATTAGAACTTGCATTTGAGTTGCCGAGTAACTATAACAACTCTTCGGCTGATGCGTTGGGCAATGGCATTCATGCTTATCTTGTAGATATGGCTTTGGGAGATTGGTTTGCCATTACCAACCCGGAAGATGCAGCTTCATACGTGCAGCATTCGACGATAAGTTTAGAGAATGTAAAACGTGCGCTTTATAAACGTAGCCGACCTGAAAGGCCGACTTATTCTTAATGTATTTTCATGGGATATTGTTGTAAGAAACCCCAGCAGACAAAAACAGTAACGCTGACATTCAAACGTTCAGAGTTACTTTATGACGTAGAGAACTACTCTTTTGTGGAAGGTGACATTATGGAAACGGAGAATGAACATGCCCGGCATCAGGTGTTTGATATTGGACAAAGTGGTAATGTGAACCGGGTTACACGTGTACTCAATCTTACCCATGCAGAATGTGTGGAAATGCTGTATCCATATACCAAAGAGGAAATCTCGGACGAACAGGAAACTCTTGATGATATTCTTGTAGCTCCCGAAGAATATCATATTGTTCTCACTTTACCGAAGGATTTTTCTCTATCCACGGTGAAGCTACTAAAACATCTGATACACGAGTATCTTATCTGTAAGGTACTTGCAGATTGGATGAGTATAACGAATCCAAGTAGTAAGGCTAACTGGGAGGAGAAGATAATGAGTATCAGAGTTAAGATACAGACATCGCTTATGTCGAGAAAGGGCAAAATAAAACGAAAGTTGAAACCTTTCTGATAAAAGGAAGAGCCGGAGTACATCACGCATTCCGGCTCTTTTGTTAACAATCTTTCTTAACCTTAATATAAAAACTAACCTATGTAAGCTATCTTGGTTTATTAAGCATACGAGGGCTGAATTGGACGGTAAACCCCAACAAACTTTCAGATTTGTCTAGTTTGCATATTAGTACAAGTCGGAATGCTTTGTATGGTGTGCCATGGAACCCTCGCATATATTTATCGGTACTGCTCCATACTGTATGCCAGTTGAATAAATCATTTGAGCCATACAGAACTTGTGAGACATGATTGCTCTTGAAATATCCGCGTTGTATGATGGTGTCTATCGTTTTGAACATGTTTGGATCATCTATTTTGAACGGACGAGTGACAGCCAATGCTGTAATGGATTCTATTGTATTATCGACCTGAGAACAATTGATAAGCTTATTATCAGAAGTCATGGCGAGTGCCTCGGGATAGGAGTTTAAGCTACTCACAATGTTACTATGCATCATTCCCCATTGTTTACTTTCCATAGAATACAGGTAAGCATACATACATGATGGGTTGTAAATGATAATACGTTGATGTGTATAATCGTAAATCATCTTACATCTTTTAAGAAACTCACGGAAAGTAAGGAACTGAAAGTCCACGTGACTAAATCCTGTGTTGTTAATTAATTTATTCAAGTGCGGTAGAGGACTGATAGAGAAAGCAGATTCACTATCAAGGATATCGGAAATACATTGGCTTGTAGAACCACTGATAAGCATGATACCACGGTCGGTAGCGAATAGGACGGCATTATCAATTTGAGTAATACTATCTGTATTAATACATACATCGCGTGTGATTGGCTGACGCGCAGAATAAGAGCCGGTAGAAGAAACTTCGAGAGCCCAGATTCCATCAGTAGAGAAGCAATAAAGGGGAAATTGCCCAAATTGACCTTGAGATAAAGCTTTTGCTGCTGAACTAAGACCAATGATTGTACCTATTCCAACAGCACAGACTCCGAGAGCGGGAAATGAAAAAGGATCGTTCACATCCGAAGTATATATTTTGTTTAAATATGGTATCCCAATTTCTGTGTCAGTGATGAGATTCATATCAGGTTTACTAGAGAAACTTGTGTTGATACTCCCATATACTCCGTTAAGTGTTTCATGTTTATGTAATTTGCTGTATGAATAAGATTTTGTTCCATTTTCATCTATACGTTCAATTATAAGCTCTGTTGCATTGATGTTGGGATAGAAAAAGTATGAGTCAACGATATTCATTTGTATGCCGGAAAGAAACTGTACCATAACTTTTCGCTTCTCGGCTTCAATGAAGATGTATGCTTTATAGGAATATGTTTTTTCAACGGCTTTTTTCGTTTCTTTATCATATTCTCCATTAGCATATTGAAAACAAGATTCAAGTGGGAAAGTCGGAGGGATAATGGTTACTCCAGTCAGATTTAGGCGTGCGTTGTATGGGAAAGCATGTTTTGCGACAATTGTTCCCATTAAATTGCTGTCGCCCTCCATTACCTCTTTTGCCTCAAGTGAATTGAGGGCACCATTTTCAATAGCAACAATATTCTCTCCAGATTGTATATTTTTTACATCAATAGAAGAGATTAGGTAGAATGGTAATGAAGAATCGTTGCCTACTAGTGATTTACCTCCCATTCCAAAAAAAAGTTGGTTGGAATTGATTGATTCACTTGCGTTGTGACGCCGATATATTAATTTCCCATTAACATTCTCATTCTCGGAGTTGGCACAATAACTTAAATACCCAGACGAACCACCCATTGGTCCCCAATAGGCATATGGAGATATTGATTTGCACATATTATCCTGATCGACTGTATAGAGTGGGGGAGTGATAAATATATCGATACTTTTAATCAATTCACCCCATTCGGATACAGATTCTTTTACTTCATTGAAGTTTGTTATCTCGTAATATAATCTTGATGTAACATGTGATACAACCATATTGAATTTGGTGTATAGACCATTATTAACCTCATAACCTGTATAATGTATGAGATAGGGTATGCTGTCTGATGGGTAGATTTTGACTGGAGGTGAAATGTAGTTGAGGGTTCCGTCATACATACGGTAAGCATATCTTATCATGAACGGGTATTGGAATAATCCTGCGGTTTTTGCATCGGCGGTGTATTTATTGGTATATGCCAATACAGTATCTCTTACAGCTTGGCTGGCTTCTATTGAGAGAAGAAGTGAATTAAGAATAATAGCCGGATTAAATCCAGGGAAACTTGCAGATAACATATCGGAGTTTCCCATAGATGCTCTTAATCGGAAAGAGAGCGATGGAAATACCGGGTTACTTCCCATGAGTACATATGTTCCAGACTTGTAGAGGGCATAAATTATGCCCTCGGATGTGAGTATGATTAATGTGTTTCCAAGTGATGTTACTTGATAGAGTTCTCCTGAGATAGATACTATATCTTCGGGCTTATCAATATCATTGGAGGATAACCATTGTAAGGTGTCGGATTCAGTATCGTAGATTATGTAATGTTTATATACCGAGATATTGTGTATGTATATCACTTTTTTCCCTTGTGGGAGAGTGAACAAACATTGGGGTTTTTGAACGCCTTTTAATACTCCATCTTCAGGAATAAGATTCATTGCAACTGACAAGTCACCATCTGCACATTCGTAATCTGATGGATTGGCAGAATATCCATTGTACTTAATCTCTTTAATCATATTACAAAAGGTATTTAGTGATAATTGGCAATAATGTACCGTATTGGCTTTCCACAGGTTCTCCTACGCATAATTTCGCTTTATCTGTAGCTCTACATTCTCGGAGGATGGCCGCACAAAGCCTACTTGATGATGTTCTGAAATGATTTCCCATTTTGTTTGTAGGGAATACCATTGCTTCATGTCTTCCATTTATAGGTGAACGAAATCTAACGTAAAGGTAAAATTCATCTTGGTCGATCATTATGTCTACAACATCTCCGCGTGAAAGCTGGAGATGTTTTGCGACATGAGCACTAATATCTATCCGTCCTGATGCGTAAAAGATGATATCAGCTTTTCGGGTGTTTCCTAGTATACTTTGCATGGCTTGTCAAATTTATAATAGGTTTTTCCTTGTGGAGTTTTCTGAACTGATACGGACAATTTTACTCGACAGTTATCGGATAGCCCATATTCATAAAGAATGCGGCCAACTGACGGACAGAGCGTTTCAAATCCTATGCATTTATATTTGTCGTTGTACTGAATATCGCACATTTGGGTTGCTTGTTTAATAGCTGGATTGATTATGAATCCGAATGTATTGTCTCCGGAAATACGGAAAACGAATACACGTGCTGCATCACTCTTCTTGGCATTATTCTTAATATGTAAGAACAAGCGTTTGGAAAGCGTTATAGAATTGTCGGCAGGATCGGCAATCACATAAAACAGAAGTGATTGACACCATAATTTTAATTTACTGATAATCATGGCACGAAAGTATGATGAATGATTAGCTTTTGTAGTTTAACTTTTTACTGACTGGTTGAGGTGTACCCGACGTGAACGAAATGTAACTGTTTCAACAAAAGTAAACGATAGGGTTGTTTCAATTTCCAACTTGTGTTGTTTGGCAGCTTCCTTTGTGGCAAAAATGTAGGAACAGATTTCTTGTTTGGTTGTACCTTTGGTAGCCACGATATTGGCATAATATTTGCGTCCGAAGAGGAACGCAATAATTTCTTTTAATACAGTTGAGTTCATAATCTATTTCTATTGGTTTAAATCTGTGAATAAATTCTTTTGTTTCGGTTGGTTGGGAGGAGGGATAATGCTATTAACGCGTTCAATCTCCCGGTCAATCTCTGCTTCCAACGCTTTGCAAACTCGTAAATTAGTTTGAGTACGACATTTGAAATATGCTTTTTGTGCCTTGCGCATCTGGACAACTTTGGTAAAGAGTGTTTTTGCATCCATTTTTATCTATATTTATATTTTTCTTTAAATATTGAGTCCGCTTCCTGAAATTGTTTTGTAAAGCGGTTTTCTTTATATTCTCTTTTGAAAGTCGCATATGGAACTTTCTTTGTGCTACATCCGGCTGTTAGAGCAAGAATAACACATACTAGTAGTATTTTTTTCATTATTATCTTGGTTATATTCCATTCACTTTCCATAATTACGTGTTCACACTTATTACACCTATGCAAATAAGTTGGAAAAGGGGCTGTTGTATAATCTTCAACTGCTATCTCTATACTACCACATTCCGGACACTCAATACTTACTTCTTTGATACCGGGATAGTCCCAGAAAGATAGTTTCCCTTTTACATTTTCGATAGGTTCATTGTAGATAATAGGATTAGCTAGCACCCAGTTATAAACTTCTTTTTCAGACCAGATAGAAGAATGATTCTGTACACAATCCACTATTTCAACGCTGCCGATGATTGCGCCAAACTCCCATTGACCGGAAATACTTTTCTTTGAAATCAGAGAGAAAGCTTGTTTCATCTGTTCATCGGTTAAGTTTATCTTAAATTTCTTCCCATGACAAACACTTGAATGAATCAATACCCTTTGCCCTAAGTATTTCTTAGGGCACGGCCAAGTACGGTTCTCGATGTTTTTAATACCATGGACTATCAAGGATGCCCACGGTTGTTTTATTGTTATTGCTTTCATAATTAGTCTTAGTTTTGATATTGGTTAAAACTGATTCTTACATAACGATAGAATCGTATGTAGCCGAACGAATAAGAGGGACATTCTGTATTATCGGATATCTCAATTTGTACATTATAACCTTTCCTTCGTAAAAAACGGGCGGCTATTTCATCAATGGGGTATAGCTTTTCATGAGCGTCCCAGCAACTGGAGCTCCATACTGTTTTAGGACTACCTTTTTTCAAAGCTTTCTTAAAAGTTCTAATGGTTCGTATGATTTCTTTTTTATTCATATTTATCTTGTTATTAAAACTCTTTGATTAATTTCCATTTCTTGCTGAAGTATTGTATCTTCCAATTTGGGTGACAATTCAGCTTTTTCCCTTTATTATCACCCTCCAAGAAATACACATCAAGATTAGCACTACTGTTATGCCCAACTATTACCCCCTTATCACCATGTATTTTAACATTCATCCCTACATAGGCAAAAGGAATATTTCTGTACTTAGCATTATCCTTAAACGCCTGTGTCGTTTTCGGGCTATCAACACGGCACAAGATAGATAAATAGCAATCATCTGCACAACCATCCAACATACGTATATAGGCTTGCTTTGCTTGCCCAGCAGATGCTGCATAAGTACTCCACCAATGTTTACCATCAAGAGAACATTTGTAATATCTTGGTATTAGCTTTTCGCTCATTTTTATTGGTTGTTGGTTAATCTGTTTCCTTGATAGTGCATCCAAACAAGGAACCTAAGTATTTCATTCCAAGTTCGGATACATAATAGGCTATTTGTTTTTCTGTCTCAAACTCTCTTTTCGTTGCATATCCAAAAGAAACAAGTTGCTCCCAATCATTATCTGAATGGGAAACTATGTATCTATTGCGGTAAGCCTCGTATTGGTTTTTCTTTATATTTCTGCGATCAAATCCGATAGCATGTTGCATCATTCTTATTTGCCGAATAGATAATTTAATTTCGCTCATAATTTTATCGTTTTACTCTAATTGATTCGTACATACTTACCTGCGATATCGCAGGTTCTCAATATCTCCGCATTCTCTTCACCGAATGCAATTAAGATGCTACCACAACCGGGCGAATCTCCGCGTGTTCCATCCGGGCGAAAGAAGCGAATCCGGTTACGCAAAAACTTCATCGCTGTTGCCTTCTCGAATATTACATCTTGAAACATCTTTGAATCGCAACGATTGAAAAGTAATGCGATTCCGTTTCCATGCTCCGCTAAACGCTTAACAAACTGTTCAATAAGCGGACGGGAATAAGGTGGATTAAGCCAAACACGTCCTATCCAGTTTTTCGTTAATCCGTTATCCTCCTTGTTATACATTCGTATAGCTGTCTGCCAAAGCGGATTTATTGGAGCGCATGGATCTGTATCAAATACACCCAGCGCATCTATAATTTCCTTTGGTGTATACCATTCATCGGTAGCAGTAGCCGATCTTTCAAAGGTTGTGTTCATTTCTTTTCTGTTATTAGTTAATCCATATCGAACAATTCACTCTGAATAAACCATGCGAAAAAAGCGCATACGGCAAAAGCCCAAACGAAAAACGATAATCTTTTCACTACTTCGACTGGTTCTAATCCCGCGAGGAAATTCCAAGCGTTAAAACCTCCAACACTAAGCAGGAACGCTCCAATAAATCCGATTAGGATGGTTAAAAATTTCTTCATGTCTGATTAGTTTTGATTCAACTTTCTGCCATCCAAACTTAAAAATGTTAGCTTTAAGACGGGATTCAACATCTGTCTTGTTTAAGATATAGCCTTTAGAGTCTACATACTCTCCATCTATGACATGTAGATATTGAGTACCCATTGCTGGAAGATATTTGTGGGTTAATTTAGCTCCGCCTTTCATGGCTTTTATTGCTTCTTCTATATTCATATCAGATTTTATTATTCGTTTATTAAAAAACTCCACCCTCACAAGCAAATAAAATGGAATCTACAATTCTGCTTCTGTCCATTCGGCCATCTTCTGTTTCACATGAAGGATTTTCCTTACTTCCTTTCAATATATTCAAATGACCGTCAGCAAACAGTATGAGATTTTTGGGTCTCTTTCGGATTAATTTCCTAAGCTCTTTAATCCATTCTTCTTCTTTTTTTGTTAGTTTGATTGTTTCCATAATGCTTTTTAATATACTATTGGGTTATTGTAATCTCAAATTTTCGCTAATCGTTTCAGCATGGATACCTTTACAGATTTCCACATTTTTGCCAGTTTCTATACCTCTCATAGCACATAAAGCATCTATGCCCGATTTCGATTCTCTTGCTTTACCAATCTTTTGTCCCTTAAGGAAATCATCAATTTCACCTTCTGCGGTGCGTACAAGAGCTGTGATATTGCTTTCTGTTTCTAATGCCTTTTTACTTTCATCCAATTTTTCAGAAAGCCCTATAACGCAGCCATATAGAAATGATTTTAAATACATAATAAGACTTTTGGGATATTTCCCATATTTCCATACACAATCATGTTTATACTCCACATAATTACGTTTACCAATAGTTATGAACTGATGGGATAAAAAGGAAATTAGATACAGAACTACTTCAACATTCTTTTTTCGTCCTATTATCTCAAATTCACTACGTTTTCTCCTGCCATTATTAAATTTGCTAATAATAAGGCAACGACACATATTATATCCACAAACCACAGATACGAGATCACTGTACCATCTACCATTTATATCCATCTTGAAAGGTATTTCTTCTGATACAATTGGATTCTCTAATTTCTCTTGCTCTGGTATATCGTTTTCAGTTAGATTATATTCCATCAACAAACGTGTAATGCCTGCTGCAGCTGCGTTTGCTTCTCCTTCGTTACCTAATGCTGTAGCCGACTCTTTTAAATTCATCAACTTACGCAGTTTCTCTAATATTTTATCTTTCTTTGTTTTCATAATGTTTACTTCTTAATGTTGTAAAATACTCTTCACACTTAAACCCTTTCCTTGGCTCAAAGTCTTTGAACTCACAAGCTCGGAATATCCATTTCTTATCAGCCCATCCGGCTAAATCCTTTTGCCATTGAGGAATAATTTGACGTGGATTATTCAAATCCCTATAAGGCTGGCAATGCGGTAAGAACCGACCGCCTTTCATTCTCCAATGATTTACTCGGGTAAACGCTTCCTTAAAATCATTCAGCAAAATACAGTAGAAGAAGTATTCACCCTTATAACCATACTTGTCAATCAAAGCCGTAGCCTGTTCACACTCTGCGATTTGTCCAGGCGTATCACATCCAAATCGAATACGTTTTATCCATTTGACTTTTGCCAACAATTTTGCAATATCATCTGTTACCAGCCTCGCATCCAATCCCTGATTGAAATCTACACGCAGTCCCAGACGGACAATCTTCTCAATCTGTTGTAGACCATAATCTGATGCGAGCACATTGTTATCCATGAGGATGATATTTTTTCTCCCATTAACGGCTACCTCCTCAATGTCCATATAAGGCTTCATCTTACCTTCTTTTTGTGGAACTATGCACCACTTGCATTTGTTAGGGCACCCACGAGTGAGAAAACCATACGCCAGTTTTTTATCTACATTGTACAAATCATAATCTGGAATACTCCTGTCTATATCTGCTGGAAGCGTTTTTGACAGGTCATAACCGGTACCGCCCTTCTCTATCTGATCAGTGTTAGTTATCCATTGCCGATAATCCTCTGTAAAGTTGAATACTTTAGCCATATAAACTTTATCATAATGGTCAAATGGATTATACCACTCCACGGTATCACCTTGTAACTTGTGCCAAGCGGATAATTTCATTAGTGCCAAATTTGGAAAACCATGACTGTCAACGTCTATTAATCCGATATTCATTCATTTTAGATTTTGTTTATTAAGACTCATTTGACATTCTCTCAACTTTTTGAGCAGGAATCTGCCGGGCTGGTTGATGCCGCCTTTTTTAATTTCGGCAATCAGCTTTTTGCATTCTTCGAACAGTGTCGGGTCTTGGATATACAAACGCACTGAATCAGCATCGGATTTTGTCAGGTTCAATAACAGAAAGACGTAGACGAAGTAGTTTTCATGAGACATCACCCTTATTTGTCCCTCACGCTCCATTCTCTGTAGATTTTGGATGATTATATAGAAGTCACACATTGAGGGGTTGTCTAACCATTGTTTGATGAGCTCTGTGCCGATGGATGATTCTTTTCCGTTTTCGGCTAGGCGCATAGCTTCCCATACATCATTTTCTGTTACACCCGGTTTGCCACGTAGTTCAGACTTAATATCAAAATATTTTTCAGAAGAAAGAGACGAAGTTGTTCTTCCTCCTCCATCCGACGAAACGACTCCGTTAGGGGGAGTTTGAGGAGGAATTTTCTTTTCTTTATTTTCCTTTTCTTTTATTTGTGTACTTTTTACGGAGTTTTTCGGCATTTCTTCGGAAGAAATACGCTTATCTTCGGAAGAAATAAGGTTAAACTCTGAAAATTCACACTTTCTTCTGCAATCATCACATATTCGTTTATAGCGTTCTTGTATTCCGATTGAAGTGAGAACTTTTTCCTTGTCAAAGAGTTCTTTAGAAAACAACCCTAGTGCCAGGCAACATCTGACGACCTCCTGTATATACGCTTCTTCAAAACCGGTTTGTTCCGATAATATGAAGGGCAACTCTTCGTCCCACAACATGTAATACCCATTCTTATAGATAAGACAAAGCAGGAGAGCATATACAGTGACGGCCTTGCCACGCTGGTACTTGATCAGTTTCCTTATTTTTATGTCCTGAAAAAAGTCTACGTCAAAAGGAAAATAGTCGAGCCCTTTTTTTACATTTCGTCCCATAATTCTGTATTTTTTAGAAAGTCATCCACCTCACGAATGAAATCATCCAGCGAATGGCATACAACATATTTGTATTCTCTGTTTTCACAAATCATCTTTTGCCATTGTTTTTGTGATGGGGATTGATAGCCGTCTTTCTTTTTCATTTCAATGAGTAGCGCACCATAATCACGATTACTTTTCAATAGGATCAGGTCGGATACACCGGCTACTACACCCTCGGCTTTAAGTTTTGCTGCTGTTACAGCATCACGTCTGCCACCATTTGGTACGGCGAATAGTCTACCTTTCAACTTTGGATACTTCAAATTGAAGTACTTTACACAAGCGCATTGTATGCGGTGTTCCTCATCGTTATGTTTTTGCTTCCTTTTTTGTTTTCTTTCCTTTGAGAGCATCTCCTCCAGTGTCATGGCTATTTTCATTTTTAGGTGTAACGATGGTGTCCTTTCCTGTTTTGTCGACTACGACTTTCTTTCCTCCAACTGTTATTGTTGTCTTACAACCTTCAGGTAGTGATTGAATGAAATTGCGTACAATAGGGGAATTGGCATTTTCGCTGATGGTATCTGTAATGGATTCTTCGGCAGAATACGGGTAAACATCCATGATAGCAGTTTCGGCAACGGATGCAATTTGATAATCTGCCATTGTTCCCTTCATGCCTTCATCCAGTTTCTTCACTGCGTCACGTAAGTCTGCTGCTTGCACTAACACTTGTGTGGAAGTCTTTTTTTCTGCACCGCTTTTATCATCCAATGTGATAAAAAATAGTTTGCATTTGAACCAGCGGTCGGCACTTGCTTCGTCGCTGGGGAAGAGCTCACTATAGTTGGCACGTTTAATGTCTGATATGGTAAATTCTCCAGAGATAAATGGGGTCATTTCTTCGATGATCCGTGCTTCGGCTTCTGTAAAGCTAAGTGCATCGACAAGATAAGGTTCTGTAACTTTCTTGTTCATTCCATTTTCCATTACTCTTTCGTAACGGATTTTACATTCAAACCATGTATGCATCATAATTTCATTCGAGCTTTAAGTTGTTTACTAATGATGAGCTTGGCAGAGCGTTGAGCTGGAATAACAACTGTTGTTCCCTTGCTAATATTCCGTGCTTTCTTTCTTTTGGAGGTGTATGCCTTAATTGTGGCAAAACCACGGATATAAACACTCTCACCTCTACAAAGTGAATTTCTAATAGCATCAAAAACGCAATCTACGGCTTGAATAGCTTGTGAACGACTAATGTTCGTGTTGTTGATGATGTGTTCAACGATTTCAATTTTTTTCATTGTTGTATTTTTATTAAAATGGTAAATCACTTCCGTTAGGTCTACAATCCTCAATTTTGTATTGAGCATCTTCAACTGATTTTATTGTACATAAAACGTATGCTTTCTTCTTAAGAAGAGTAGCAAGTCTTTTCGCTTCATCTTCGGCGCTTTCCAAATTCTCATGTTTGTAGGAAGGAGTGGCGCATCCTTCTACAAATACCATATAAAATTTATCCATAGCTCTATTTAGTTATTTATAAATAGCCCGCATTTCCCGTTAATTTGGTTTTCCTCTGCTACTGTTTCGACCTTGTAACTCGTACTGCCAACGCAAGCAAGACTAACGAGGATAGATGGTATCTTAATGTTTGTCGATGTTGGCCATCTGTTCCATTCCAAATTTACTGATTACTACAAGGTGTTTACGGGCTGTTTGATTCATTTTATAGTTTTAGACTAGACATTATCCTTTTCTGATCGTAGTTGCTTTTTTTTTATATAAGCCTTGTATTCCTTGCAAACTGTTGGACGTGTCTTATTGCAATTGTATGCGTGTCTACGGCTGTAATTCTTGCAATGCGTGCGGGTACACCAGTGGCCGGGGCAAAGTTGCTTACATATAACATCTATCGCATCATACACACGATGATAAGATCGCTCACCTTGCCTTTCAGTGATACTACTATTCTCTAGTATAAAGTGTACTAGTTCTTCATCATGCGAAATACCTTTTGTTTCTTTGGGGAACTTTATTTCCTTTTTGGTTCGCTTCTTACAGTCAAGGTAAGTAAGCCACATGAGATGCTGGGGTGTTCCTAGGCTTTTCATACTTTATTTTCTTTCTAAATCAATTTGATTAAAACCATTCTACTTTATGATTGTAAGGCTATCAAGTGGAACAGGGAACCAATAACTACTCTTGTCCAGAAATACACATCCTCCACCACTATCAGGTTTACAAAACCCTAACACTTCAAAAGGACCAAACTTTATACCATGCTTGTTTTTAAAGATAACCTTATCACCAACATTCAATTTCCTATCTGTACATACTACATCTGATAAGTTATCACATATTGCTGTGAATGTACTTTCCTTCCATTCCAAAAAATCCTTCTTATGACTCATTCCTTTCTTGATTTTAATTAGTAGATAGAGATAGGATGATAGCTGCAATGGCAAAAGTCATTCCTAAGGTGGCATACAGATATGACTTAGATGATTGGGATTTCAAAGCAAAATGAAAGTTAATAGCAAAAAGAATGACATTTAAAGCCACAAATATTATATCGAAATAGATTCTCATATTACTTTATTTACTGGTTACTACTAATTTTTTATTCAGTTTTTTTATTAGTTGTCTTATTACCCATGCGCGACATACATTACGTTGTCCGGGGTGACTGTCATACATTATTGCAGCGTCATCAAGATATTTGATAATTTTCTGCATATCTGTTTTGCATACTTCCATTATCCTGATGCTGTTAAGAATGATTTGACCAATTCATTGAAATACATTTCATCGGTCGGAATATCATCGTCAGAGTTCATAATCTCGGAAGCGATGGATTTCTTACGGTGAATAAGGGAGTATATCGTATGGTCGATTGTACCACGACCAAGCAGATAATAACAGGTTACATTGTCCTTTTGTCCTATACGGTGTGCACGGTCTTCACATTGACAACAATCTGCATATGTCCATGCAAGTTCAATGAAAGCAACATTTGAAGAAGCTGTGAGTGTGAGGCCAACGCCGGCTGCTTTAATGGAACAGATGATGAGTTGCACATTTGGGTTGTTCTGGAAAGCGTCTACGGAAGCCTGTTTGTTTATTGCGCTATCACGCCCTGTAACTGTGACGGCTTTCGGAAATACCTTTTGCAGTTCATCTACAATCTCATGAAGCGAGCAGAACACAATCAGTTTTTTGCCACTGTCAAGAAATGTCTTGATAAAGTCTACAGCCTGTGCTATTTTACCTTTGGTGGCCAAGGAACGAAGCGTCATGAATTTCACCAGTGCTTCCATACGCATCTTACGGCGTATTTCCCAGTCTGTACATTCTGTATATTCTTGTAGGTATGTAGCGAGATCGGAAGCTGCAAGATTGTATTCGGCACTGTTGGATATATCGACATACAAGTCTACTCGTGTTTTGTCAGGTAGCTGGGGGAGTACTTTTGCTTTTTCACGGCGTATCATGCAAGTATCATAGAGTTGCCGAGATAGTTCGGAAAGTGGTACAGCCGGTTCCGCATCCTTGTCTTTCGGATCAGTGCAATAGTCGGCTATGAATTTTCCGCGACCTCCAAAGTCGTTTAGTCTGTTCATGATAGAAAGCTGCGCTATCAAATCTTCTGGACGGTTGACAACAGGAGTACCCGACAGGAGTATTACCCATTCCTTGCCAACAGACAAACCCTTGGTAAAGATTGTTTGCTGTGCAGACGGGTCTTTCACACGATGGCTTTCGTCAATGATGATTGACTTGAATATTTGTATTTGAGGACAGAATACAACATCTTTAAGACGGAACTGCTTACTTTCCGCTTTGATGTCCCAAACAAAATATTTGCGCAAACTTTCGTAATTTACCACTGCTACCTGATGTACTCCCATAGATAACAGGTAATTCCATGTCGTACGTACAGCATTGTCAAGAACGACCGCAGATTTGTCCGTGAATTTCTCGAACTCACGCTGCCAGTTGATTTTGAGCGAGGACGGGCAGATAACAAGGCAAGGATATGCATTGGCTGTATCAACAATGCCGATACTTTGTAATGTCTTTCCTAATCCCGGTTCGTCACCGATAATAAGACGACGGTGTTCCAGTCCATAAACTATACCTTCACGTTGATAGTCGTATGGTTCAACGCGCAGATGATGTTTGAGTCTGTTCATTGTTGTATTTCCATCCATTAAGTTCGTAAACACGTTTCTTTGCTTTCTCACGGTCGTAGAAGATTGGCTCGCTAAGTACCGGAGAGGCTGACTGAAATTTATCTGTTACCTCTGTATAGCGGTATATACGGAATCCTCGTCCATGTGGAGAGTAATGATATTGTCCTACCTGTGGTTTCATTTGAATTCTTCTATTTCTGTGATTAAATCATCCTTGTCAATACCTTTGATGTACTTGTAGAGAACAAGGTCAATGCATTGGTTATAGAACTTCTCAAATTCGTGCTGTTCCATGGCGGCAAACGATATACTGAGATATTCTATTTCATGTTCACCGTATTCATTGATAGTGTTGGTGAAATAACCAAGGTCACGCTTGAACCGGCGTAACATATCCTGTTCATTGCGTATGTTCCATTTTTCGACTAATGGCAGAGGTAAATTTTCGAATGTAAGGCGTACCAAAGCGAAAAATTTCTTGTGGTGCTCATAATTGCGGGGATTGCTAACCTTACACTTCACTACATTACCAACCTTCAAGTGTTTCTTTAGTTCGAGGTCTGTATTATACAGAGGAACTAATCCATATTGAGTTACTTTGCAATATATATCCATTGTTAATTGTCTTGTGGAGTTAAACACCAGTACTGGAAAGCCAATTCTTCATATTTCTCGCGTCCATGGCTGTAGACCTTATCATCCCGATTGATGAACTTCTTGAATACTTTGCAGTTCTTTTTGCTGATTGCATAAATGAAATCACAGTTGGAACCTGCAATGTCCATATACCAAGCACGACTCCTGTCCCAATCAAAGAAGTCAATTGCTTCTTCAAACTGTTGTTGTGTTGAGGCAAATGTGGTTTTAAGATCACCGCCGAAAAGACCGAGCCACCAATCCCACTTACATCGTGTATCAAGAGAAAAGGGGAAGCCGCAATAAGTAAATTGTTGTTGTGTGTTTACCATGAAACGCTGTGTTTCGGCATAACCAAGCACTTTAAAAAGGAACTCATCGCGGCGTGCTTCCATGCGAAGTGCCTTCTGCATTTCTTGTGCATGTCGGAACTCATCTTCGGTATATTGTTCATCATCTACTGTCAGTCGGTAGTAGTCTACTCGTGCTGGTTCGGTAATAATTGCATCTACCAATGAGCCAAAACGAAATGCAGCTTCTTTATCACCAAACTGCATCCGAGGATGAAGAATGTTTTTCAGTTCGGTGAGGTCAGAGTTACTGACCTCACTACGACTATAATATGTATCGGGATTGTGACTCATGGCTACTTTGCTTTCACATCGTCAATATATTGTACACTCTCATTTTCAATATAGACACTATCTTTGTTAGCCAGTTTCTCACAGAACGTAATCTGTTTCTTGAACAACTTACTCAATTCTTCAACCGAAAGTGTGCATCCTTCTTTACTCCACCACATTGAGAGTATTGGCATGATACCTTCAGGGTTAAGCAACTCTATCTTTTGAGTGACTTTTACTTTGGGTTGATAATTCTGCATAGAAGCCTGTTCAGCAAATAACCCGCTCATTTCAGCTTGCTGGCGTGTCATTTCCGCCTTTTGCTTTTCTTCCTCTTCTCTGCGTTTGCGTTCTGCCTCTCGCTCTTGGGCTTCTTTACGTTGGCGTTCTTCCATTTCAGCCTTGGCACGTGCAGCGTCGGCTGTATCAGCTTGTGCCATGCGTTCGAGGTTTGCTTTCTTTGAGGGCAGACGGTCGAGAATGAAATCTTTGTTATCTTGAATTTCGGCTGTGTATTGTTCGGTAAATTGTTTTCCAAGGCGTTCCTTTGTGTCAGTTTCAATTTGTCGAAGCTCGTCTACCGAAACATTGCCAGGTATACGGATGAGAGTGTGGAGATTCTGTAACCAGCCAGCAGGAAGAGAAACCGAAAAGTTCTTTACCTCACTGTAGACTGTGTTATAGTTCTCAAGCGTAACACTACTATCTTTTGCAGTGAGCCAATTAATGGATTGATTGAGATATGTTTGAAATTGGGTCTTAAAATCCCCTTCAATGTCTTGTCTCAATTTTACACGAGCTTGTTCCGCTTGCTGGCGTTTGTACTCTTCCTGACGACGTTTCTCTTCTTCAGCACGTTTCTTGGCTGCGTATTGGTTACGGTATTGTTGGAGTTTATAGGGGATAGTATCTGCTTTTGTGGGGTCAATAGCATTCTCTATTACCGTAAACTCTCGGCGAATGTCATCAAAAAGTTTAGTGACAGGCGAACGCTTCTCATTCATTTTCTTGACTGTTTTACGAGCTTTCTCGATGAAAAGAGCTGCTTCCTTATCAAGTTCGTCAGTCATTCCACCACTAGCTGTAATGGTATTGAGTATAGATTGTCCGGCACTGATACATCTTTCACATGACAGCTTGTTGTCACTATATGATTGCGGAGCAGCAGACACTATGGTCTGTATATTTTCCTGCTTGATGATTGCTAATTCTGAAGACATATGTACAATGTATTAAGATTAAAAAGTATCATCGTTATCTCCTTGACTTGCTGGGTCAATAGTTACCCCTGCCGACATATCAGGTTGAGGCGCGAAATGTTGCTCTTCCTGCTTTTCTTGTGGTTCGGGTTGTGTGGTATCGATTCCACTGTAAGGGTCGAAACCTCCTTGTGGGTTATCAATGATGTCGGATTCCATGACGGATCCTTTACCGATATTGATTTTAGGATAAGTCTTGAAAGCGTGTTTGATGCATTTGGCAATGAGAAAGCCAGTATCAATTTGCCCATTGATATTGTAGAGTGCATTGCTTTTCACTACAGTTTCTCCGGTACGACGGTCTTTATAGGAATTTTGTTTCTCTGAATAACCTTGTAACCGTTTCCAGTCGGTTTCTGTCATAACAGAATAGTCAATTGACCCATCTGCACGTGTGATTTTGACAAAGCAAGCAACAATACGGTCGCTTTTGCGAGGAAATGCAGACATATAATTGACAATCTTCACTCCGTTCTTCTCTCCATATTCAAAACTATCTCCGTCGTAGACAATAACTGGATTGTCGGCATGGCGTATTTGTCCAACTTTTGCACGCAGTGCCAGCTCCCCATATCCGGAGATAGCGAGACTGCATACTTTTTCCCAAACTTCTTTGCCGTTTGAATCAACTCCTACTTTGCAGTTACGGGTAAGAAGATAACACAGTGCTTGCGCACCAGGAGCCAATGTGATACCTTTGACAGCAAGGTCGATAAACGCATAGAAGATAGATGTTCCGGAGCATAAGCGCAACTCATCTTTGTCGCGTAACTGCTGGTTGAAGTAAATAGCTTCACGTTCATAGACGTTTTCTCCGCCTTCTTTCCAAATGGAATTATACACGCTGATAAACTGGCTACGTACACGTTCATTGCGTATTACGTCAATTGCTTTCATTTGTTGCAACTCTTTAGCCAATGAAATAGCATTGCTCATAATTAAAAATTTAAAAGGTTTATAATACAGTTTGCTTTTGTGATCCGAAGCAGATTCGAACTACTACTTTCCATTGATGTGCTTCCTACACTATCGGATCTGGTTGTCATTTGAAATAGTCTTGTTGTTTTTGTTGAAGGACGCGTAACTCTACTGTGCGATATTCAACTTTGCCCGGGCGCTTACAGGGAGTTATTTTACCCTGCTTGCGCCATCTATCCACATTACCACGACCAAACATTGCGTATGCTTGTCGCTGACTAACCATTTCTGGATCGTTACGTGTGTCAGCGAGTATTCGAACTACTGACGTAGCAACATCGTGGACGAATGTGTCATAAGTGACAGACTTATCTATGAAATCAAGTGTGAGCATAGAGCGTTATTTCCTTTGTTTAGTGCGACAATGCATCGTAATATTGTTTATTGGCCATATATTCATCGGCTATTTGGCGGTCGGTGCATCCGTTACCGAGTTTCAGATATATAGCCTCGTATGCTTCTTGTGGCATAGCATAAACTATTTGTTCTGTACGATCGGTGGTACCTGCTATACCGAGCAGGCAGAAGAACATAATGAAGCCTGCTACAAAAACGATGATTTGTTTAGTGACTCTGTTGAAATTCATAATTTAATTTTTTACGTACACATTACTTCGCATTTATCTAGTGATTTTTTTCGCGATTGAAAAGCAACGCATTGGTTGCATTTATGTCGATGAAGTTTGTCCAACCGGCTTTATGTAGTGCAATTGCCGCTTCTCTGATTGTTATTGAACCATTCTCAACTTTATCTCTTAGTGATTCTAGTATACTTTTCATTTTTGTTATTTATGGCTTATTTTAATCGGGTTACTGTTATGGTGCGTTTTTCGCGATCAGTCTCTGTTTGATACTTGCGGTCGAGAATTAACCCGAGGTCAGACGCCTGGGCACGCACACTCTTGGTTTTCGCTATGGGGAAAGTAATCTCTCCGCCTACTTTTAAATCCGTTAAAGCTGGACGTACTTTTACTTGATTTTCTGCCATTTTCTTTGAGGTTTATGGTTTATTGTTTAACTTTATAGTGCAAAGTTATTCAATTGAATTGTTTAAGCAAAGCAATTGCTTAATATAATTATTCAATTAATATTTTTTAATACTCAAATGCTTATGGAAACGATAAACGATCGAATGGAACTCATTATAAATGAACGGTTTGATGGGAATAAGGCAGCTTTTGCTAAGAAAATAGGTTTACCTCCAACAGGGCTGTCGAGTTATTTGGGAAAACAACGTCGTAGTAAACCGAGCGTGGATATGGTTGCAAAAATTGTAATAGAACTTGGTGTGGATGCCTGTTGGCTTCTCACAGGCAAGGAGGCAGCAAAAGTTGAGCAGGTTTTAACTCATGGTGATTTCTCACCAGCTTCACTTCATGGTGATGCGGTGAATGGTAATATGGATATTATTGTTTTGCAAGAAAAGGTTAAATCATTAGAAGCTTTGCTTGCAGAAAAGGAAAGATTGATAAGTGTTTTAATGGAACGGAAATAAAGAGGAATAATAAATGATGCACAATATTTTTTGGATTATATGTTTTGCATTTGCTTTCTCTATCAGTTCTTGTAGTAAAGAAGATGATGCAAAGGATAACTTAAATCTCAATGAAGAATCTGACAGTTCACAGAGAGGAGTGCTGGAATTAAGCCATTCGTCTATTAAATTGAGTAAAAATAAAGGTAAAGCTTATTTTATGATAAATTCTAATACGAGTTGGAATATATTTGTGAATAATACAGGACAAGAACAAAGTATTAATGACTTGAATGTTTATCCTTTGAATGGCAATGGTAATACTACGATCACAATTGAATATGGAGGAGTAGATACAGAATATTATCAACAGCAAGCCTCTATTTCTGTATATTACATGTCATATGGAACTAAGCAAGTAGAAACAGTAGGTATATTTCGAAGAAATTTACCATGGTAGTATGAGGATAATTGAATGAAAAAACGCTGTTAACGAATAGTTGTACAATATTATAGAACTCGTTGAAAAGCAACGATAATTAGCTGCGGCGCAGGCAGCTATAGAAGGATAGTCAAATACACTGGTTAGGTACTTAACTATCTGTTATGTAGGCTGTAATCATCTCATAGAGTTGATTGCAGCCTATTTTTTTCAGTCGATTATTTGCTATTACTAGTTGCGATGTTTACTCAAAGTTTACACTCGCTCAAGATGTGTACTTTATGAAAAACTAACTAAAAAGTTGTTTTAATCAAAAAAGGGTTATACTTTTGTTCCCCGAAAAATTAAGGTATTAGGCTTTTAAGAGGCCTGAATGTTTAACTAAAACAACGATAAAATGAAAAAGATTGTAGTTTTGATTTTTGTAGTGATGGCGGCTTTGTCTGCTAAAGCACAATTTTATGTGGGTGGAAATGTGGCATTGTGGCATAATGACGATGCAGATAATACATCTTTCCTGATTGAACCGGAATTTGGATATAACTTTAGTGAACGATGGGCAGTGGGAGCTACTTTAGGATTTGCTCACAATAGCAAAGAAACAGTAGGTTTTAAAAATGCTTTTAGTTTTGCTCCTTATGTTCGTTATTCATATTACGAGAATAAAGTAGTACGTCTGTTCTTGGATGGAGGTATTGGAATTTCTTCTGTTAAATACGGTGACAACTCCGAAGGTGGCTTTGAGCTGGGGATCAAACCGGGACTTGCCATTAAATTGAATAATCACTTTAGCCTTATTGCCAAATGTGGATTCTTGGGATACAGAGATGATTATGCGTATGGTACTGATGGTTACGGATTTTCATTCGGTAGTGAAGACCTTTCATTTGGTTTCCATTACGAGTTCTGATAAAGAACCGTTGTACAATAATAAAGGAAAGGGGAATTCTCGAATATTCGGGGATTCCCTTTTCCTTTATATAAAATCTAAATCTAGTGATTGCAATATAAAATACAAGCCCGGCTCTTTATTCGCTCAATCCGATAGCTTTTTCAGTTTCTTGAAATGCTTGATTACAGCCAGATAATCACGATCGGAACAAGCATCGAATTTATTCCAAAGATCCCCCAATATAACGGCACCGCCAAAGCCGAAGTCCTTAATCTCAAGCAGATTCTCCTCATTGATACCGCCTAATGCCATTACTTTCGAGTCGATGATTTTAGCTTTTTGTGCTTCACGTAATTCTTCGGCAGTATACGTCGAATAATAGTTCACTTTAGAGATACTGTCGTAAATAGGACTCATGAAAACGTAGTCATAAAAATGTTTTCTGTTTTTCACTTCCTCCACAGAATGGCATGAACAACTGATATGTCCGTCATAATCATGTGGCTCCTTGGGATTGCGGGCATTCAGATGAATCCCCATCAAATTGAACTCCTCTTTCATATAGAAATGCTCGTGCGTGACAATACGGCGATGATATTTCTCCGGAATAAGAGTCAGTAACCGTTCAGAGTACATGGCCGGAGTTTCCGGTTTTCTAAGATGTAGAATATCCAATCCCTCTTCAAAAAGAGCAGTGATAATCTTGTCTTCTTCAACGAAGAAAGTGGGTGTGGTGACTACAATTAATTTCATTTCCCTTTGTTAAAATTGGATTCTTTAGCAAAGTTACTAATTAACTATATCAGAAACCAACCTTTATAGTGAAAATTTGTTAGATTGCAATGTCCGCAGGTCAATTGTCCATAGTTCACCGGCTAAAACGTCACCGAAACCACAGATTATCTTTAGAACTTCTGTTGCTTCAATACTCCCTACAACGGCGGGCGTAATTCCCATTACTCCTTTAGAGGGAGGTGACATTCGTTTCATTTCTTCTTCGTCAGGATAAAGATCACGATAACTTTTCTTTCGGTTTCCGTAATTGAAAACCGAGACTTGTCCTTCAAATCCGCAGATAGCGCCATATACATACGGCTTTCCCTGCTTGATGCAGATATCGTTAATCAGATAACGGGTATCGAAATTATCACAGCCGTCCACCACTATATCATATTCTTGGATAATACGGTCTGCGTTTTCCGCAGTCAGTCGGGCAGAGTAGTGTCTTGTCTCAATCTCACTGTTGAGCGAGGTCAAGCGTTGGGAGGCACATACGGCTTTCGGCTTTCCCAGCTCCTCTTCGGAATAAAGGACCTGTCGTTGCAGATTGCTGATACTTACCGAATCATCGTCTACCAGACCAAGACAGCCTACGCCTGCACCCGCCAGATAAAGAGCGATGGGAGAGCCTAACCCTCCCACACCTACAATCAGCACTTTTGCCTTTTGCAACTTATTCTGTCCCTCTTCCCCAATCTCAGGAAGTATAATTTGTCTGTCGTATCGCATCAGCCTATCTTTTGAAATCGAACGACTGGTCCCAATCCTTCCAAATAGGTTCACGTCCCAGCTTTTTCAAATCACGTTCCACTTCAACGGCCTTCCGTTCATCGTTGACATGAAACTGCTCTAAAGTTTGGGGATAACTGTAGTATCCTCCCGGTTCGGTCTTACTTTCCGCACTCATGGTCGTTACACCCAGTGTTGCCATGTTGTTGCGTATCTCCGCACTTTCACGGGTAGAATAAGAGATATCTACATCATGGTCGAAGATACGCATGGCGAATGTGAGTTGAGCGAGTTCGCGGTCGTTCATGATGACATTGGGCTGGAAACCTCCATTCTCCGACGGGCGCATACGCGGGAAGTTCACGCTATATTTCGTTTTCCAATAGTGCTTCTGCAGATAGCGCAGATGATAAGCCATCATCGTAACATCTGTCCGCCACTCTTCCAAACCGATCAATACCCCCATACCGATTTTGTGCACACCTGCCTGTCCCATACGGTCGAAGCCATTGACACGCCATTCAAATTTGGACTTCATGCCTCTCGGATGGTACGTCTTGTAATTTGCTTTGTTGTAAGTCTCCTGAAAGCAGATTACTCCGTTCAGGCCATGATTGGTCAGCTCCTTGTATTCTTCTGCTTTAAGCGGCATTACCTCAATCTGGAGATTGCTGAAATAAGGTTTGGCTAAGTCCAAAGCGCGGGCGATATAAGGAACACCCGCTGCTGCGGGATTCTCGCCGGTCACTAGCAAGAGATTCTCGAAAGGAGCCAGACGTTTGATAGCCTTGTACTCGTTGATAATCTCTTCCTCTGTCAGAATGGTTCTTTTCATCGGATTACTGATATGGAAACCGCAATACACACAAGAGTTGGTGCAAGAATTAGTCAGATAGAGCGGAACAAACATAGAGATGGTCTTGCCGAACCGTTCCAATGTATATTTCTGGCTGAGGCGTGCCATCACTTCCAGGTAAGGAGCGGCGGCCGGAGAAATCAATGCCATAAAATCATTGACGTCCAGATGCTCTTTCTTACCCAATGCACGTCGTACGTCTGCATCCGTTTTGGAATAGATGGCTTTTGTCGTCTCTTCCCAAGATATTTTTTCTAATTCGTCTGAAAACATAATTTTTAGTGATTATTTTTTGTTCTTCTTTAAATCACGTGACAATCGCATCGCGCAGAAATTAGGTCCGCACATCGTACAGTATTCTCCGTCGATATGATGTCCTGCACGGAAGTAGCTTTGTGCACGTTCCGGGTCAAGTGATAAATCAAACTGGTCTTTCCAACGGAACTCATACCGGGCTTTGCTCAATGCATTATCACGTACCTGTGCTCCCGGATGTCCTTTGGCGAGGTCGGCGGCATGGGCGGCAATCTTATAAGTGATGACTCCCACACGTACGTCTTCTTTGTCCGGCAGGGCAAGATGTTCCTTAGGAGTGACATAGCAAAGCATTGCCGTTCCCAACCATCCGATTTGTGCCGCACCGATGGCGGAAGTGATATGATCATATCCCGGAGCAATATCCGTTACCAGCGGGCCGAGTGTATAGAACGGCGCATCGTGGCATTTCTCAATCTGGCGTTCCATATTTTCTTTAATCTTGTGCATCGGAACGTGTCCGGGGCCTTCGATGAATGCTTGCACATTCTTATCCCATGCGCGTAACACTAATTCTCCCATTGTATCCAATTCTGCAAACTGCGCTTCGTCATTGGCATCGTAGATAGAACCCGGACGAAGTCCGTCGCCCAAAGATACTGCCACATCATACTGTGCCAGAATATCGCAGATGTCGTCAAAGTGTTCATATAAGAAACTTTCCCGGTCGTGCACCAGACACCATTTGCTCATGATACTTCCTCCGCGACTGACAATACCGCACAACCGCTTGTCGGCAAGATGGACATTGTGCCGACGGATACCTGCATGGATGGTAAAGTAATCCACTCCTTGTTCGCATTGTTCAATCAAAGTATCCCGGTAAATTTCCCAAGTCAGGTCTTCCACCACACCGTTTACTTTCTCAAGAGCTTGATAGATAGGGACTGTGCCGACGGGTACGGGGCAGTTGCGGATAATCCATTCACGTGTCTCATGAATGTTTTCTCCGGTAGAGAGATCCATCAACGTATCGCCTCCCCATTTGCAACTCCATAATGCTTTTTCTACCTCTTCGTCAATGCTCGAAGTAGTAGCCGAGTTTCCGATATTCGTATTGATTTTTACCAGAAAGTTACGTCCGATAATCATCGGTTCGGCTTCCGGATGATTAATGTTGGCGGGCAGTACGGCACGTCCTTCCGCAATCTCCTGGCGGACAAATTCGGGAGTGATATAAGTCTTGATTCCTAACTCTTCGCAATTCATATTTTCACGGATGGCCACATACTCCATCTCTGGGGTGATAATTCCCTTTTTGGCGTATGCCATTTGAGTAATAGCCTCTCCTTTTTTTGCCCGATAAGGCAGAGCGATATGCTCAAAACGCAGGTGGTCGAGGCTTTTGTCGTTCCGTCTCATTTGTCCGTATTCGGAAGTGATTTCGGGTAGTTGCTCCACATCACCACGACCGACAATCCATTCTTCACGCATTCGGGGCAAGCCTTTTTTGAGATCAATACTCATTTCCGTATCACTGAACGGTCCGCTGGTGTCATACATATATACTTCCGGATTGGGAGTTACAATCTTTTCTTCGCCTTCAAAACTGACACTGGGCACTTGTTCCACTTTCCGCATGGCAACGCGGATATTCGGATAAAGTTTTCCGGGCAAATATACTTTCTGAGAGCGGGGAAATTTTATTTTTTGTTCCATAATTGTTCTTTTAGCAGTCGGCTACTTATTCATATTATTTATCTAAAAAAGCAGTCAGCGGTGAGCTGGCTTCGGCTATAAAGTTGTCCGCTTGCAGTCCTAATCCCGCTTCGTATGCCTGTCTTCCGGCTTCGGTGGCAGTTTTGAAAGCCTTCGCCATTTCTACCGGGTTTCCGGCAACGGCAATTGCTGTATTTACCAGTACCGCGGAAGCTCCCAGTTCCATTGCTTCAGCGGCATGGCTTGGCGCACCGATACCTGCATCAACGACAACAGGGATACCTGCCTGCTCGATAATAATCTGTAGGAATTCTTTAGTCTGCAATCCTTTATTTGTGCCGATCGGAGCGCCGAGAGGCATAACGGTAGCTGCTCCGGCTTCTTCCAATCGTTTACAAAGCACGGGGTCTGCCTGACAATAAGGCAATACGACGAAACCTAATTTCACCAACTCTTCCGTAGCTTTCAGTGTCTCGATAGAGTCGGGGAGCAGGTAGCGGGGATCGGGGTGAATCTCTAGTTTCAGCCAATTCGTTCCGAACGCTTCACGCGCCATTTGTGCGGCAAACACAGCCTCTTCCGCATCGCGTACACCGGAAGTGTTGGGTAATAACTGGATATTCGGATGGATAATATGTTTCAGCATATCGTCCTCTTTGTTGTCCATGTCAATACGTTTCATGGCAACCGTTACCATTTCTGTGCCCGAAGCCAGAATAGATTGCTCCATTATTTCATTGGAGTTGAATTTTCCTGTTCCCAAGAAAAGGCGTGAGCTGAATTCACGTCCTGCAATTACTAACTTTTCCATGTCTTTTGGAATTTAGAATTATAGATGTTGATTTATGAATTACTTAGAATCTTCCGTGTTTCCTCTACCGGATTTTCCGCCCGGAGAATCGTTCCGGACAAGGCGATGCCATTGACTCCTGTGCGGAGGATATCGGGGATATCTTCGTTGGTGATTCCTCCGATAGCTACTACCGGAAGGTTGATATTCGCTTCTTTCATTTGTGAAAGGATGGAAGCGTAACCTTCCAGACCGAGTACGGGACTTAAATTCTTTTTAGTGGTGGTGAAGCGGAAGGGACCGATCCCCAAGTAATCGGCTCCGGCGCGGTAATGTTGTACGACATCCTCGAAGGTATTGGCCGTGCCACCGATGATAAAGGCTTCTCCGAGTATCTGTCGTGCCTGGTCGATGGGCATATCCTTCTTTCCCAGATGTACACCGTCCACTTCCAGTTTCTTGACTAATTCGACATGATCATCGAGAACTAAGATGGCTTCGTGTTCCTTACAGAGTGGCTTCAGTTGCAGCGCCACTTGTTCCACCTCCTCAAGAGGAGCTTCTTTCATGCGTAGTTGGATCCATTTGCACCCTCCTTCGAGTGCCATACGTGCCGATTCGAAATATGAATACCGTTCGGTCTGATGTGTGATAAATTGCAGACTAATCATTTTCTTATCCTCCGCAAGCCGCCTTGATAATTACCAGATTGTCATTCTCATGCAATACGAAACGTTCCCATTCGGTACGGGGAATCATTTTGTTGTTTACCGCGATAGCAATGCCTTGAACGGGAAGTTCGAGTTGCGTCGTCAGCTGTGTAAGGGTAGAGTTGGGAATAAGTTCCACCTCTTTGTTGTTCACTTGTACTTTCATTGTCCTATCAGAATAAATAAGT
>ERZ780157.155-NODE-155-length-96197-cov-18.734840_pt1 | contig 96197 bp, 80 predicted proteins | sample MGYA00511169_ERZ780157 | MGnify/ENA primary metagenome ERZ780157 (study PRJEB29588, sample SAMEA1965149) | human gut metagenome | biome: human gut; feature: human-associated habitat; material: faeces | place: Denmark | collected 2008/2010 ...
TTTGCGATTATGCAATGTGCAATGCCGACAATCCGGGCGGAGATAAAGAATCTGAAAAGACCGGGCTTTCCGGTGGTGCTATCGCAGGTATTGCCGTTGGTTCGGTAGCGGTAGCAGGCCTATGAGGTTTCTCTCTCTTCTAGTTTGTTATCAAGAAGAAGAAATTCGCCGACCTGATTGCGTTGTTCAAGAAAAAATAATATAGGTTTCATATCGCATTATGGCGATTTGAGATAAAAAAACATAAACTAAAGGAGTTATGAACATGAAAAAGAAAATTATCGGTATGCTTTCTCTTATGCTTTGCTTATTGCTTAGCGTTTCTCTTGTTGCTTGTAACAAGAACAAGCATGAAGCAAAGTCTGAGTGGAAGTACAACGACACACAACACTGGCACGAGTGCGCAACCAAAGGTCACGACGATAAGTTGGACGAAGCAGAGCACGTTTGGGACGAGGGCGTAATCACCACCCCGGCAACAACAACGACGCCCGGTGTAAAGACCTATACCTGCACCGTCTGCGATAAAACCAAGACCGAACCGATTGCCGTTTTGGAAAAGACTGCTGGTACTGTTTCCATCAACTCATCTTACGCCCCCGACAAAACCTATGACAAGACTCCTGTTGCAGCTCCCGTTCTTGCCGACTGCACCACAAATAACGCCGCAGGCGCGTTCTCGATTGCATGGTATCAGAAAGTTGACGGCGTTTACGGCAGTACGCCTCTTGCGGCAGCCCCTGTCAACGCAGGCGATTATAAGGTTGTGGTAAAGATTGCGGAAACGGACGATTACACCGAAGCAACCGCGGAAAAGGAATTCACCATTGCCAAGAAACAACTGACCGTCACGGGCACGACCGTCGCCGATAAGAACTATGACGGCAATACGACGGCAAACGTCACGGTAGGCACGTTGAACGGCGTTGTGGAAGGGGAAGACGTTACCGTCAGCGCAAGCGGCACGTTTGCAAGTGCGGCAGTGGGCAACGATATTACCGTGACCGTGACATATCTGATCGGCGGAGCGGATAGCGCAAATTACCTTGCACCCGAAACCGACGTGACTTTAACCGCCGACATTCTCGATTATGCGAAATTCACCATCTCCAACAGCAAACTTATTTCCGGAAGAGGAACGGCGGTAGAGGGAACCGTTGACATCGGTACTATCAATGTAAACGACAATTTCACTCTCTTTATGGCGTCGGGCGGTAGCAAAACCGTAATGGTATCAGCTATTACTGTGGATGGCAAAAATGTTGATTCGGTGACCTCCGAAACCGAAGGGACTGTCGCTTTGTTGCTGAAAGGCGAAAGTTATACCTTTGAGCTAGGCGACTATCTCGTCAAGGGTAACGTCGTAATAAAGGGATAGTTGGTCATAATCGGTTTTTATCTGAAAACCGAAGATGAACGTGGGCGAAACACGACTTTTTTCGCACGCAAAAGTCAAACATACAGGGTGTGACGGACAATGAAATTTCCGTCTTGCCGGATGCTATGATCAAGGAGTGCGGCGGACAAATTTTGTCCGTCGCATTGCCCGTTAAATATGAAATAGCTTGTCTGCAAGTGGTGAAACTGTAGAATTTGATTTACACAACTATAGCACAATCGGTTCTTACAATGGCAGCACCGATAAAGATACTAATATTTTGATTTGTTTGCTAACAATCAAACATCTAAAAATGCATCAGATGGTTCAAACTACATCAAATTGGTATTTACCAATCCAAGTAATGCTATGTTTAAAGTAACATTTATTGGATATTATAACAAATAATTATTAAATCAAAATCAATAATACAATTTATATACAATATTTAGTCAAGTACCACCGGCTGAGCCGGTGGTACTTAACTCTTGCCTTTCGGCGGGAAATAGGTAGCATCGGAAAAAGCAAATGGAAAGGGGTAGTTAAAGTCGCAAAACCGGAAGTCAACGAAAAAGGAGAAATTGTTGCGTAAATGAAAAAAGAGCCGAACTTTTTGTTAAGTCCGACTCTCTGCTATCTATATGTTTTCAGTAACAATTTATCCCGTTTACTTCCGATTTTTACTGTGCTACAACGACCAAGACGAAAGGCAAAAATATGGAGTAATAGAAGATAGCAATAAAAAAGCCGAGCGATCTTATTCGCCCGGCAATGTGTCGCGTGTGTATTCATGTTTTAATCCTGATACCGAAAAAGTCGTTAAAAAAGAATAATACGAACTCCGTTTTAATCTCGGTGTTCGTATTATTCCCTTGTGGCGGAGCGTTAGTAACGTAAATCGAATTTTAAAAATCTATTAAATCCGACAGCGCCTTTTTTAATGCATATACAAACAACGCCGCTTGGTCATATAGGCATACTATATCATTATATGTATCATTAAACACACACATAAAATCATGCGCGATACGATTTCTTCGCTCCTTTAATCTGAGAAATGAATCTCTTGCTATTGGAAAGGTGTTTGATTTTAATTGCTGCAAAACGGCATCAGCAAACATAAAATTCGACTCGTACTTTGAATCTATCGAGACACAGGCTGAAACCTTAGCAACAAATTCTTCATAAGAATGAATTTGGATGGGCAACTCCTTTTTAAAGTAACTTTCCACGCGTTGTTCAAAAGCTATACCACCAAACAAATTATAGAAGTTTTGCATAGATAACACTTCTTGTCCATTTTCATCTATGTATCCCCATATACGCCCATAAATTTTGTCTACGTATTTATTTCCACTTTTACACACAAGAGCCTGTAAAGTTACATCCGAAAAAACTGATAGTTTCGGTTTGTCTACAATGTCTGCACATAATTTTTTGATTTGATTTTCAAACAAACTGGTAACACTTAAACTTAGAATTTTAGGATACTGCGCAAAAAGCTGTTTGTCGCTTCGAACAATATTACTAAATTCATAATATTCGTCAATTTGTATTTTTATCTCAGGAAAATAATCTTCCAACATTTTTATCTCTCTTCGTAACTTAAAAGCTCCTTTGCACGATTTCTTCTGTTTGTAATACTATCGCTTGATGAAGAACCAGCCTGCATATTGTCTATGAATTTTTCATCACATTTCAAAGCGTTAAAGGAGCTTGCATTTATATGCTTGATATTAACAGCGTGATTTTTATAACTGTCCTCACATACGGCACAAAATACAGATTCAAAGAAGGGTTTAGAAAATCTTCCATTTCTAAAGAATGACTTATCTTCAAGATTTTTACAGGATTCAACAAATGCAATAAATATATCCCTTAAAAATTTAATGAAATCACTGTCAAATGATTTACTTCTTTGAGAGAAAGCGTTTAAGAAAGACGCCATCTTTGGCGCATATTTATCGCCATCTACAAGCAATGCGAGTACACGTAAAATCAATTCTATATCATTACTATGTAAATCTTTTACTGGTTTACCCAATAAATTTCTCCATGCATCATAGTCATTTAATTCGCTTATCATCTTATAAAAGTCACAATAATAGAGGCTTGCACGAATTTCTTGATTATTCAATGCGGCACCGCCAGTATTAAGTCTATTAAAGATTTCAAACATAGAAGAACTATTGTTGTCAGGTTTATTTTGCCTTACAACAACTGTTCTTAAATATCGTCTTAATCTGAGTTTAATTTGTGTATCTTTATCCAAATTTAAATATTTTAATCCATTGTAGCGGCTTTTTATTCCATCTTTCTCACTGTTCAATTGAAGTGCGAAGTCCGTAAAATATTTATTGTCAGATAAAAATCTTTCTAATTCACAACCTGAATTGATTTCTTTTCCTAAAAGAATTCTTGAATCTTGATTTCGCGGGAATCGCCCCTTTAAGAAAAAATAAATAGATAACAGGCGTTGCTGCCCATCTATAATTTTATATCTGCTATTCTCGTCGCCTTCAGAGTAGAAAAATAGTTCAGGAACAGGCAACCCTAAAATCAGGGATTCAATCAGCTTTGATGCTTTTTTTATATCCCAGATATAATTTCTCTGAAAAAGCGGAATCTCAATAATGCCAGAATCCACCATATCAACAATACTTGCAGGAGTTAAGTCTCTTGGACTTGCTGTTATATCGTACTCAATTACATTATTTGTTTCATACTCTGAATCAGTTTCTTTTTCAAAGAAATCGTCATTATATCTATCTTCCATAACACAAACACCTCTTTTACTTTAATCTATCTAGTGCATTTCTCATGCTTTTGGCTAATGCTTTTGCCATTAAAACGGGTATAGCATCTCCGACTTGCTCATATTTATCTTGTTCCGGGTCGCTATGAAATTTTACATACGGACCATTGATATAGTACCAATCTGGGAATGCCTGCAGTCTTGCGACTTCTCTCGGAGTGGGCTGTCTATCATAAACTGGATGTATCATTTCATCCAAACAGTGTGATGTTACCGTATAACTAGGTTCATTTAACTTTAATCTGCGATTACGTGAGGAATAAATTTTTTTAGGAAAGACTTCCTTGACCAAATCTTCTTTGCCTTCTGAAATCAAACGGTCAACTGCAGATTGCATCCCTTCTCCGGGACGAATCTCGTGCAACCTTCTAACCATTTTGGGATTGTGGTTCAAAGCCTTATGGAATGTTACAACATTTGGAGAGTAGCTTGCATTTCCACAGTGTGTTTGGTCAAAAATAAATTTGTAATAATTGTAAGCGGCTTCTGTAATTACCCCATTTTGATAATCTTCTTCATAACTTGGGAAGTAGGGCATCATTTCATAGCCTTCGCCACTTTTTATTGCTGGCAAGTATCTAAAAGCGTCTTCAACTGTTACATAATCATATTTTCTACCTGGTCCATGTGTTTTTTCAGGATAAACAAATGGGTTTTCGGCATATTTACTACTACAACCGACAATGAATATTCTTTCTCTCTTTTGAGGTGTACCATAATCAGCCGCTACGCATTTGAAGTCCGAAACGTTTTTGCTCGCAAGACGATAAAACACACCCGTTCCAGGGTTTACACGCTCAAACTCGTTAAAGACATATTCAACTTGACCGCCTTTTTTACCATCACGTTTTTTTGTTAATAATCCCGGTACATTTTCAAATAATGTAAACTTTGCCTGCACTGCATGGGCTATACGCAAAATGTTGGAAAATAAATCGTTGCGGTCATCATCTTCAAGTCGTTTTCCTGCCATAGAAAAACTCTCACATGGTGCGCCACCTGTGACAACATCGACAGTATTTTCGCCAAATTTCTTTTTCAAAATTTCACGAATCATATCATTTGAAACTTGATTTATATCACCATGAATCAAGCATGTACGTTTGTTTTTAACCAAAACATCCTCAAGATGTCCTAGGTTATCCAACAAAGTCTTTAATTCATAGATTTCAGCATTGTGTGATTTTGCGTAGGTTATAACAGTAGTGTCACTCCATTCCACTGCGATTCGCGGAACAAAGCCTTCACTAATAAAACCTGTGCAAAGCCCACCAGGACCAGAAAATAAATCTATGTATGTGTACTCTTTCATTATTTTGTCTCCTTAAGAACCCTGTGCATTGCCAGCTCGCAATACTCAAGCTCTTTATCGATTCCAATTCCTTTTCGTCCGTTTTGTTTTGCTGCAATTACAGTAGATCCGCTTCCCATAAAAGGGTCTAACACTGTATCTCCAACAAAACTAAACAGTTTAATACATCTCTTTGGCAATTCCACTGGAAAGGGCGCAGGGTGGCCTATCTTGCGTTTGCTTTCGCCTCGAAAAGTCCATACCCCGTTGGTCCATGCCACAAACTCATTCCTTGCTATATCGGATTTTCTTGTGCCACCAGTTTTCTTCCACGAATCTTTGTATAACAATACTATTAGTTCAACAGGTGCAATTACATATGGACAAGATGCGCTCATCCAAGAACCCCAGGCAGAACTCTTTGAAATATTGCCTTCATTCCAAATGATTGTGGAGTGGTATTTATAGCCGACGCTTTTGGCGATTTCTATCAAATCCGCGCCAACGCTTTGGTGTCCGCCCTTGTTTTTATCTAGCGGAATATTCAAGCACATTCTACCGTCACTTTTTAGCCATTTTAAGCATTTTCGCAACCATGACTTAGTAAACTTTAAATACTCATCATACGGCTTTGCATCATCATGAGACTTATATTCTATATCAAGGTTATAAGGCGGCGAAGTGACGATTAAGTCTATGCTGTTATTTTCTATCAGTCGTGTTGTCAGTGTATCTGCACATAGGATAGTCGCATTTTCTTCTTGAAAATATACTCTGTTCATGTTGATTAAAATTATATCATAGTTAGTGACTTAAAGTCAACAAATTATGCCTTGAATTGTATTTTTCTTCCGCCAGAGCCGGAGGCATATGTCCAGGATAATCCAGTTCCAAAGCCACCTCTTTTGATATTGCCATTCTTATCATAGATTGTTAAATCTATATACTCATTGATAGTGTAGATTGAATGACTTATATAATTCAATTCACCATTACTTACCTTAATATTAAATCTGTCTTTGGGTTTGGAAATTTTAAATTTCACCAAAAGCTTAGGGAATACGACATTATTAGGATTCTCTTCTGGACTTCCAGTTATTGCCCAACGGACCAACTTTTTCGCATATGGAACTAATGCGTCTCTTAATTCAGCTTGTTCTTCGGTAGTTAATCCTTTAGCCGATTTTGCGGCTTGGAACTTTCTCATCAATTCTCGAACCCTATCATTATCGACTCCTGCTTCATCGCAAATTGTGTCAATATCAAACTCGGCAACAGCGACTTTTGCAACATATGATTGTTTGCTGCTTATGGGAAGTGTAACTTCAGTTCCGTTTTTATATATGATTGTAGCAATAACGTCAGTTTTTGCGTTACCATGCGTTTTTCTGTGAGGAACGATATTTGTGGCTGTAATTTCAACTATCTCCGTAATATTGTTGACTCCCGCTTTAGTTAATAGACTCTTAAAAATTTCAAACTCAACACCGTCAATTCGTTCATTTTTCTGAAAAGAAGCGAGAAAATCTCTGTTGCTCAAAATCAGAATGCAGTATTCTTCATAGGCATCACCAAGCTTATCGTGCACTTTTCCGTATGACAAATTTTCAATATCGTATTTCTGATACAATTTATCGAGTAAAGGTGTATTCATTATGTTATCTCCTGTGATTTAAAAGCTAAAAAACTCTTTCAGTGAAACCTGTAATGCATTTGCAAGTTTTTCGATATTAACAATAGAAATATTTCTCTTGCCACATTCAACGCTTGTTATGTACGTTCTATCCAAACCGGCCAAATCAGCAAGTTCTTCTTGGCTAATTCCAATGCTATTTCTCAATTCTCGAACTCTCTTTCCGACTAAAAGTTTAATGTCCATATAGCGACTCCTTAAATTTGGATAAATTATAACATTAAGTGACTTTTTTCACAACGGACTATGAGTCACAATAACACTTACATAAAGCGTTAATTTTAAATATTAAAACTTCAAATGGCACTTTGGCGGGTGCTTGATTTATACAAGCGCGACGCTTCGCGTCGCGGTCAAGCACCCGCCAAACAACTCACTTAAACTCGGATAAAAAGGTCAACTCAAAGCCGAGCGAAACGGGGCATTCGCCGCTAAACCGCTTGGCGAATCGCCCCTTAATTCTTCGCTCGTCGGCTAAATTTTGAGTTTTGTGCCTTTTCTTTCTTCCGAGTGTTTTCGGCTGCGTTTTGTTTCGGGCGACGTTTTCCCTGCGCCGTCCTTTTTTACTGCCGCAAAAACCATTTTTCAGTCCTTTTCGAGTATGACTTTACTCCCTGAAAACGTCAAAAATCCACGCAAAACCTACTTCAACCCATTCACGCTTTTTCTTCGGCGTATGATATAATCGTAGACGTTACAACGACATCACATTTTGGTACATTTCGGTCACATCGATGTCCTTGTATTTGTCAATTTCCCGTGGTATAGTTGTAACGCAATCGAATAGCCAAAGGCGTATAGCAAGAATAGCAAGCCGAGTTTTTAAGTCAGGAGCGAATTAACTATCAAACGGCGTTAGGACAGATAGCGAAAAGCATTACACCCGTGAATAACAGGGTCGGAGGCGGCATTTTAAGGGCGAAGTACGAAATTTTACGGTCGTATTACGTCCTTTTTCTATTCCTTTTTTGTGAATGCGACAAAAATTGTCGTATTTACAAACTATTATTTTCTCGAAGTCGCAAAAATCTTGCGAGTTCGGGTAATAAAATCTATTTCAAAAAAGGAGGACGAAAAAATGCTGCAAACAAACCTAAAAGTCGTAGCCGTCGGCGAGCCTGATTTAGAGGCGTTGACCGACGGCGAAAAACGAACTTTCTTTGAAAGTATCTTTTCAAGGATAGTCGAACTACACCAACAAACGCAAACCGAAAACAAAAACGAAACCTGACTTAAAAGCCGAAAAATTTACGCAAAAAAACTAAATAAACTAAACCGAGTAAATAGAAAATATTAAATTAGAAAATAACGCTAAAAAGCGATAACATAAACAAAATGAAAGGAACTGAACGGAAATCTATTTATGACTTAAACCAACCGAATTGAACTGAATTGAATTGTAATTAAACCGAACTGTAAACGGCAGAGTATGAAATTGTATGGTGTTTCGTATTCTGCCGTTTTTTATTTTCTCGCCATACAAAAAATCTAAATCACAAGGAGTAAAAACTATGAACTACGCAAATATGAAAATCTATTTTGACGGCGGTCATTACGTCGGAATACCGCAAGGAGCGTTTCCGAGCGGAAAAGGCTGTAAAAGGCGCGCCGTTAAACCTATGAAACAACAATCGACGGCAGACGTAACGCCGCCCGAAACCCCGAAAGAACGCTTTGAAACGGCATATAAAGAGAGTCAATCGCTACCCAAGCGAGAACGCAAGGCGCATATAAAATCCGCTTTGAAAGACGACTTTGCCGACAAAGCCGAATTAAACGCTTTTGTCGAGAAACACACCGAGCGAATGAACACCAACGCCATTAAACGCAAAGTAAGGCTAATGAGAAAGTTACGTTTGCAGGATTGGAATTTTTTCGTAACTTTTACCTACTCGAACGAACTTCACACCGAAGAAACGTTCCGCAAAAAGTTGTCTAACACCCTGAAACACCTTGTAGCGAGAAACGGTTGGAAATACGTCGGAGTATGGGAACGAGGCGAAGATACGAACAGACTACATTTTCACGGTATTTTCTATATTCCCGACGGCAAAATGATAGGAAAACTCGAAGAAGTAAAAGACTACGACACGCGAAACCACCGTATGCAAACGACATACCAAAACACGCATTTTCTGAAACAATTCGGGCGTAACGACTTCAAAGACATTGCCACACAGGACGATATTTCCGAGGCGGCGAAATACATAACGAAGTATATGGAGAAGTCCGGCGAGCGTTTAGTCTACGGCGGAAAATTGCCGACTTACTTCCGCTCGGACGTTTTGGACGAAGATGTTATATGCTCTTTCGGAGTTGACGACCGAAAAGTATTGCTTTTCGATAATTTTACCTGTATCAATGAGGGCGAAATTCTCGGAAAGGTAAGCAAAAAGATTATAGCGCAGTTGCCGCATTGCAACTAATTAGTCTTTCGGATCGGGAAAGGTTAAACGAAAACGACTTTTTCGTCAAGGGTAAAGTGCATTGCTTGGCGCAACCCTTGACGAGAAAAGCCGTAAGCCACGAATGAAAACAATTTTTATTCGTTTCCGTTTTCTCCGTTCCCGTCGAAAGACAAATCTAAAAAATAAAATTAAAGGAGTAACAAATTTTGAAAACAGCAGTTATTTACGCTCGTTATTCGAGCGATACACAAACGGAACAGTCCATAGAGGGACAACTCCGTGTATGCAACGAGTATGCGAAAAACAACGACATACTCATTTTAAGAACCTATATAGACCGTGCTATGACGGGTACTAACGACAATCGTCCCGACTTCCGTCAGATGATAGAAGATAGCAAAAAACACGATTTCAATGTCGTACTCGTTTACAAATTCGACAGGTTTTCGCGCAACAAATACGAAACCACGAAACACAAGAAAACACTTAAAGACAACGGCGTTAAAGTCGTTTCCGCTACCGAATATATTCCCGACAGCCCCGAGGCAATTATACTCGAAAGTATGATTGAGGGCTACGCCGAATATTACTCTGCCGAACTTTCGCAAAAGGTAAAGCGCGGAATGAACGAAACAAGACAAAAAGGCAACTTTACGGGCGGAACTATCATTTACGGCTATAAAGTAGAAAACCACAAAGTCGTGATTGACGAAGAAAAAGCCGAAGTAGTAAGGTTTATTTACGACCAATACGCGCAAGGCGTTTACGTTAAAGACATAATAAAAACGCTTACCGAAAGAGGCATTTTCAACCGCGGTAAAAAGTTTGCAAGAAATACCGTCTACAACATACTCAAAAACGAAAAATATTCGGGTATATACAGACACGGCAACGAAGTTTTTACAAATATGTATCCGCAAATCGTGCCGACGGAAATTTACGAAAACGTAAGACGAAAGACCGAAACCAACAAATACGGAACTCGTAGCGTTGAAGTCGTGTATTTACTTCGCAACAAAATTAAATGCGGATATTGCGGCAGTCCTATCTCTGCGGAATGCGGAACGGCTAAAAACGGACAAAAAATACGTTATTACAAATGTTTAGGACGAAAACACCAAAGCGGTTGTAAGAAGTCGCAAGTCAGGAAAGAAATACTCGAAAAATATGTACTTGACAACGTATGCGAGCAAATGCAACGCCCCGAAATATTAGATAAAATGGCAACGTATTTACTGCAAGTGCAGGAAAACCGCATAAAACAAAACTCGGTTCTGACAAATCTCATAAAAGAGAAACGCCAAACCGAGAATACGATAAACAACATTATGCAAGCCATAGAATTAGGCGGACAAAGCGCAACGGTAATGAAACGTATGCGAGAACTCGAAGAAAAACTGACCGACATCGAAAAGCGATTGACGATTGAAAAATCTCAAACGGCGTTCAGACTTTCCAAAGAGCAAATAATTGATTATTACAAATCCGCACTTGAAAAAGAGCCGTTACAACTGATAAATTACTTTATAAAGGAAATTCAGTTGTATGACGATAAAATGATAATTATCTATAACACCCCAAAGACGATAAACCTTGACGAAAGTCAGGGTTTTTCTTTTTACGACAAAAACGTTAAAATGCCGTATGTGATACAAAACAGAGAGTATTACGGACTTAAGGACTCCAGACTTGTAATGCGTATCTGACAATTACGCAGACGATTTATTCCACGGTGTTCTTGACCTGAGCCTCTCAGGAGCATGTCGGTAGGCAAATAAACCGCCAACCGACAGCCCCGAGGGGCTTTTCGTTTGCCTTTGGCAAGATAGCCTGACACACTCCTTTCTCACGTCAAGAACCTTTCGCGGCATAAAACCGTCTGCAATTGCTACGGATAAAGGGATACGAACACACCCGTACGAACCAAGAAAAGACCGAAACGACGGCATACCCACAACCGAAAAACGCAGATAAAACCTGAATTTTTGCAAAAGAAAAACCTAATCCGAACACTTTCGTATTCGATTTAGGTTTCACTTGGCGGAGAGAAAGGGATTCGAACCCTTGCGCCAGTTTCCTGACGACCGCATTTCGAGTGCGGCTCGTTATGACCTCTTCGATATCTCTCCAATCTGATTACGTCGGGGAAATGCCCAACGTGTGTAATATACAACATTTCGCCGGATTTGGCAACCATATTGCGGTAATTTTGCAAAAATCCTTTAATTCCGACAGCCGCAAGAAATAAAAAAGTAATGTGCGGCAAATACTTTGTAAAGAAGCGACTATCCGAAAAGCATAATGGGATAAGGAAACGGGGATTTTACAGGTCGGACGATGAAAAAAGTCCGATTTTTTTTGTCATAAGGAAGCGAAGGGCGCGGAGAGCGCCGACGGCGTAAACGTCCTTGCAACAGGCTTCGTGGGTGAGAGTCAGGGTTTCGTAATTGCCGAAAAACGAGATTTCGTGTTTACCGACTGCCGTGCCGCCGCGAATCGAATTTATCGAAACGTCCGGCGTGTTTTCGTCAACGCAAGACGACTTTATAACGTCCGCGAGCATTTTTGCTGTGCCGGACGGGGCGTCGAGTTTTTTCTTGTGGTGGGTTTCCGTGACGTTGACGTCGAAGCCGTCGAGTAGTGACGCCGCGAGCGCGACAAGGCGCGACAAAACGTACACGCCGTGGCTTAAATTCGCCGTCTTGAAAACGGCTATTTTTTTGGCGGCAGTCGCGATTTTTTCGTTTTGGATTTCGGAGTGTCCCGTCGTTGCGACAAGAAGTTTCAGGTTATTCCCGACGCAATATTCTAGCACGTCGGAAAGTGCTGCGGGCGTTGAAAAATCGACCACTGCGTCCGCGGGAACGGCAACGTTTTTAATGTTTTTATACAGCGGAAAACCCGTTGAAATTCCCGTGCGGTTTACGTCGACGCCTGCAACGATATTTACGTCCGTCGTTTCTTTTGCAACCTTTTGAAACGTTGTGCCGAGCCTGCCGCACGCGCCGTTTAATATGACGTTTATCATACTTTAACTTAAAAAATCGTCAATTAAAACGTCTAATTTGTCGGAATTCGCTTTTGACATTTTTGTGAGCGGCAAGCGCAGAATATTCTTGCAAAGCCCGAATTTATTGAGCGCGTATTTTATGGGAATAGGGTTGACTTCCGAAAATAATCCGTGTATCAGCGGGTTGAGTTTCAATTGCATTTTCGCCGCTTTGTCGTAGTTGCCGAGAAGGGCGGTTTTTGTCATATCTGACACGAATTTCGGGAATAGATTCGCCGCGACGGAGATAACGCCCGATGCACCCATGCACATTGCTGGGACGGTAAGGTTGTCGTCGCCCGAAAAGACGTCCGCGTCGCCCGACAGCATTATCGTGTCGGACATTTGCGAAAGATCCCCCGCCGCTTCTTTGATGGCGACGACGTTTTTAATTTTTGCAAGTTTTCGGAAAGTTTCCGGCAGAACGTTGACGCCGGTGCGCGCCGGCACGTTGTAAATGATAACGGGTTTATCGACGGAATTTGCAATTTCAGAGTAATGCGCGACGAGCCCGTTTTGCGTGCATTTGTTGTAAAACGGCGTAACGACAAGCAGGGCGTCCGCGCCGAGCGACGAGAAAAGTCGGCTAAGTCGCACAGCCGATTTCGTGTCGTTCGAGCCGCTGCCGACGATGACGGGAACGCGCCCGTCCGCGGCTTTTACCGAAAACTTCACTACGTCGATTTTTTCGTCTTCCGACATCGTTGCGGCTTCGCCCGTGGTGCCGAGTATAACAAGAGCGCCCACGTCGTTTTCAATCTGAAAATCGATGAGGCGCCCGAGAGAATCGTAATCGACGCCCGAATCGGAAAACGGGGTAACAAGCGCGGTAGCGCAGCCTTTGAAAATTGACATTTTCGCCTTGACCTTCTTAAAAGATTATTACCGATTCGGGTTATTAAACTTTTGTAAAATCGTGAATTAAACGAGATTTTCCTTTATAAGCAATTCGGCAATCTGAACCGTGTTGGTTGCGGCGCCTTTTCTTATGTTATCGGCGACGCACCAGATATTGACGCCGCTGTCGACGCTGTCGTCGATGCGGATACGACCGACGTAAACGGGGTCGGTATTTTCGATATCGACGGGCATCGGGTACTTGCAGTTTTCTATATCGTCGATGACGACGAGTCCCGGGGCGTTTTCAAGGCATTCGAACACGCCTTTAAGGTCGCAAGGTTTCTCAAACTCGATATTTATGCTTTCGGAATGGCCGTGGAAAACGGGGACGCGGACGGTGGTTGCGGTGATTCGCATATCGGGCGCGTGCAGAATTTTGCGCGTTTCGTTGACCATTTTCATTTCTTCTTTGGTGTAGTGGTTGTCGCAGAACACGTCGATTTGCGGCAGGCAGTTTGCGAAGATCTGGTGATTGAACTTTTTGGGAGGGACGCCGTTTATGCCGTCTTTAAGGTCGTTGTAGCCCTGAACGCCCGCGCCGGAAACCGCCTGATAAGTGCTGTAAACCACTCTTTTAATAGTATATTTGTCGTGCAGGGGTTTTAATGCCACCATAGCCTGAATCGTGCTGCAATTCGGGTTGGCGATGATGCCTTTGTTCCATCTGACGTCTTCGGGGTTGACCTCGGGCACGACAAGGGGAACGTTTTCGTCCATACGCCAGCAGCTGCTGTTGTCGACGACGGTTGCGCCGATACTTGCAAAAATCGGGGCAAATTCCTTTGAAACGCTTGCGCCCGCGGAAAACAACGCGATGTCGATTTTTTTATCGACAACGTTTTCTTTCGTAAGTTCGATAACGGTGTGCGGTTTTCCCATGAAATCAATCACCTTACCGGCGCTTTTCGCGCTTGCGTAAAGGTAATAGTTTTCGACGGGAAGGTTTCTTTCCGCTAAAACTTCCAGGAATTTATTGCCGACCATACCCGTTGCGCCGACAACCGCCACGTTATATTTTTTCATAGATACCTCCAAACTCGGAAAGGTTCGAATAACCTCTTTAATAGTTTAATATGGTAACACACGAAAGAGACTTTGTCAAATGCTGATATATACATAGTATTATTTTTCGTCGATTCGTGTCAAAAGCCGACAAAACTCCGCGATAAATTCTTGATATATTTCTTTTTATAGTGTAAAATGGAAAGACAACAAATGTCGGAGCAAAAAATGAACAAAACTAATAAAACGAACAATAAAAACAAAAAGGAAGAATTAAGCCCTTTGTATAAAAAACTTTCGCTCGGGCCCGAAATCCGCGCGGAAGAACCGAAGGGAGTATATCCTAAGGGCCGCGTGAAACAGGTTTTTGCGGTGATGAGCGGCGAAATGAACTCGCTCATGAGAGTGAACGCGTGGTTTTTGCTGTTTGCGATCCCGCTCTTTTTCGTGCTTTATTGGTGCAGTAATTATTTCACGAGCCTTGCGACGTCGAAGTTCGATTTTATGGGCAACGTCGGCATGGCGTTCCCGGGCGGGGCAGACACCCTGCAACAGGCGCAGATTGCCGTATACGACGCGTGGCAGATCGTGTTTTATCTGCTTGTCCCCGCAATCACGATTACGTTTATCGGTATGGCGGGCGCGTTCAACTGTCTGAAAGCCTTCATGTGGGGCGAAAAGGTTGAAAAAATCACGAAAACCTTCTTCAAAGGCGTCAAAAAATATTGGTGGAAATACCTTATCGTTATGCTTGTCGATTCGCTTCTCGTGCTTGCGCTCGGCAGCGCGTTCGTATTCTTCCTGAAATTGAAGGTGATGGGTGCGCTCAACGCCGGACACTGGGTGATGATAATCGTCGTGTGTCTTGTTGAGTTTTTGCTGCTTTACGTCAACATGCAACTTCTGCCGATGATTGCGGAAGTCGACTTGCCACTCCTAAAACAGGTCAAAAACGCAATCCTTTTCAGCGTGAAACTTGCGCCGATAGGTCTGCCGTTGTTCCTTGTATGCCTTGTGCCGATTGCGTTGTTCTTTGTCAAGAGCAGTTTCTTCTCGATAATCTGGCTTGTCGTGATGATGATGTTCGGCACGACTTTGTACGGGCTTACGTTCACGGCGTTTTCGCAATGGGCGCTCGATAACGTGCTTACCCCGCTTTATATGATGACGCAGCAAAAACCGTCGTCGAAGAAAGATAAAAAGGCAAAACAAAATGCGGTCACGGCATCCGTAACGGCGGAAAGCGAAAAACCTGTCGCAAACGCAAACGGCACTCCCGCGGAAAACCGGAACGGAAAAAAGGCAAAAGGCGGGAAAAAATAATTGTACGAGATACTTGCAAAGTATTATGACGATCTGATGGGCGACTTTGACTACGACGCGTACGAAAAGTTCGCCCTTGAAAATCTGAAAGACGTTTGGGGCGGGTTCGGATATGATCTGGCGTCCGGCAGCGGCGAAATGGCAATCCGCCTTAAACGCAACGGGTTCAAGGTCGTCGGCGGCGACGTTTCGCCCGAAATGCTTGAAAAAGCGACCGAAAAAGCAAGAAAAGCACGCCTCGACGTGCCGTTTGTTTTTTCCGACCTGAACGATTTACACCTTGAAAAAAAGTGCGATTTCGTAACGGCTGTCTGCGACGGATTCAATTACGTCAAAGGGAAAAACCTGGCGGCGGCGTTTAATGAGATTTACTCCGCGTTGAACGACGGCGGTATTTTTATTTTTGACGTGAGTTCCGCCAATAAACTTGAAAACGTGCTCGGAAACAACCTTTTTTACGAGGACGACGAAAACCTGACGTACCTTTGGCAAAACACGAAAAAGGGCGAAAAAATAAAAATGGATCTGACCTTTTTCGAGCGGGACGGCGACGTGTATCGCCGCTTTGACGAAAGCGAATCGCAATATATACACAAAACGAAAGACGTCGAATCCGCATTGACGGCGGCGGGCTTTTCTTATCGGTTTTTTAACGAAAAATTCAAAAAATTTACGGAGCGTTGCAACAGACTTATCGTCGTTGCGAAAAAATAATGGACGTTATAAAAAGATTTATGCTGTTCGACAAGACGATTCTCGTCAGCGTGATTTCCGCAAAGGAACTTGTCGACAAAGCGATAAAAATTCACTCTCTTTCCCGTACCGCGGCGGCTGCGCTCGGCAGGACGCTTATCGTCGGCGCGTATATGGGGACGGAACTTAAAGACGACAAACAAAAATTGTCGATTACGATTAACGGCGGCGGCCCGCTTGGAAGAATCGTCGTGCTGTCCGATTACGGCGCGAAGGTCAGGGGCTACGTCGAAAACCCCGCGGTCGAACTTCCGCTGAACGGAAAAGGGAAACTCGACGTGGGCGGCGGCGTCGGCAAAAACGGCTATATCAGCGTCATAAAAGACCTTGGGCTGAAAGAACCGTATTCGGGAAGATGCCCGATTGTCGACGGGGAAATCGCAAACGATTTTGCGTATTATTTCACGGTGTCCGAACAACAGCCGTCGGCGGTGGCACTTGGCGTGCTTGCGGCGGATAACGAGTGCGTGTCGGCGGGCGGAATATTCGTAAGCGCGCTTCCCGGGGCGGACGACAACGCAATCACGGTGATGGAAGATATATTGACGAATTTCACGCGCGTCAGCGACCTGTTCAAGGAAATGACGCCCGAAGATATTATCGACAGATACTTTTCGCATTTCGATATTTTTTATCTTCCCGACGTGTATCCGACGTACGAATGCACGTGCAATAGGGCGCGGCTTGAACAAGTCGTCGTGTCTTTGGGGCGCGACGAGGCGTACGATATTCTGCGTGAAAACGGGAAGTTGGAACTTACTTGTCAATTCTGCAACAAAAAGTACGTTTTCACCAAAAACGACGTTGATACGTTGTTTTCAAAGGCTTAAAAGCGTTATTTTGTACTATGGCAAAAGTTATTAAGTTTGACGACACAATCGAATATAAGATAGACCGCGCAAACGATCTTTACGCCGACGAGAACTTCGCCGACGCGCTTACCTTATTGTTCGAAGTCGTTAAACGCGACGAAAAAAACAAGGACGCGCTCATTCTCATCGGACGGATTTACGCCGATATGAACGCCTTCAACGAAAGCAACGTCGCATATATGACCGCCTATGCAAAAACAAAGTCGAAGGACGCGATCAAGGGCATTATTTCGAACGCGCTTGTTAACGGCAAGTTCCGCCTTGCGAAATATTACAAGGATACTTACGGCGTCGATTACGACTTTTCGGAGTTTCTGACGGTGCAGACCGAAGACGGCGAAACCCTTTTCCCCGACGACGAAGAAGAGCGGGAGTTTGAAAGACACCTCAGACTTGTCGTATCGAGAAAAGAAAAGGGAGGCGAAAACCTTGTCAAAGAAAAAGACCTGAAAAATCTGAAAAACCTTACGATAAACGATCTGGAAGGACTTGGCGGGAATCCCGACTTTATGAAGTTTTCGGAACTTATGGAAAAACTTTTGAACTTCGACGACGGCGAAGAAAACGACAAACCCGAAAAACGCCGTACCGAAATCGAATTCAAGCAGGTTTATCCCCGTCCGTCGGCGGAGTGCGAGCAGATTATTTCCGACGCGTTCAAACTGTTTTCCTCGGGGAAACCGCAGGAGTCACTTGACCTTCTCAAAAACATAAACGAGAAAAACGGGAAATATTATTACATTGCCGAGAAAAACAAGACGATGTGTTATCTTGCGCTTGACCGATTGCAGTCGATGAAAATCGCCGCCGAAACCGCGCTTAAAGGCTTGCCCGACGACTTTTCGTTGAAGTGCTATTATTACATTGCCTTAAAACTCCTTGACGAAAAGACGGACGCCGAAAAAGTGTTTTCGGAAATCAAAACCGAAAAACCCAAAAACACGATGGAATATATGGTGAAACTTGACGCGTGCCGTCTTGCGCTCGACCACGAAGGAGTGCTTGACGCCGTCGAAAACGTTTTGCCCGACTTTCCGTATCAGCCGCAGTTTTTGATTCTGTACGGAAAAGCGCAGTACAACTGCGGATATATCAAGCCCGCCCGCGCGACTTTTCTGGAAATCGTCCGACTGTATCCCGACAATTTCGAAGCCCGTCTGTTGCTTGACAAAATCAACGACGGCGAAGACGGTCTTATACCGTACGGCGATATGGAAGTGATGCTTAAACGCGTGCGGATTTTGTCCGATCTCAAAATGAAGATGCAGGACAACATCGGGTTTATGAATTACCTGAAATACGACAAGGACGCTTACAGAAATATCGAATACGTGTTACTTAACGAGAACGAGCAGAACGTGTACGTCCTGATGACGGGGCTTACCACGTACGTTTCCAAGCAAATGTTCGATATGTATGAAAAACTGCTTATTTCGCCGTACGCGTCGCCGTATCTCAAAACCCTTGCGCTGACGGTTTATCTTTCGGACGCAATGCCGGGCGAGGTTGCCGTCGCGAATATCGACGAAAAACTGAAAATCGTGAAAATGGCCGATTACGGCTGGGAAAAAGGAATAAACGACGTCGTGAAAGCCGCCGCGTATTTTGCCTTTTCACAGGTGATTATGCGGGAACAAAAGCCGAAATCCGCCGTGGACGCGCTGAGCGAAAGACTGAAAAGAATATCGGGGTTTTTAATGAGCGAATCAAGCCCGAAAGACCTTGTGAAAGAGTTGAATTCGATTGACAGTATGGTTGCGATGAAAGACGCTTTGTGCGACTTGTCCACGCACCGCGTCAGACGCTCGACGCCCATGACCGTCATCGACGAAAAGTATCTGAGATACGTCGAATTATTGAAAGAGGTTGACGAAAAATATGAAATTTGAAAATCTTGACAAATTGTTTGAACTTTACGTGCAGGAAGCCGTAAGGAAAAATAAGGAAAAGTATTCCTCTCACGAGGCGCTGGAAGACGACCTCGGCATGCTTTTCAACAGGTTTGAAAACGTCAGGATCAAAACCCTTGACGGCAAAACGCCGAAAGAGTACGCGGCGGAACTTCGCGAAGACGGCGAAATTTTCGACTACGTTTCGAAATGCCTTGAAAACAATATCGAAGTTACCGACACCATTTGCGACGAGGTCGTGCGCGCGGAAGGCGCGACCGAATACCTGAACGGGCTTTTGTACGAAAACAACAAGGACGCAAAACTTCTTGCCGCGCTTTTACTTAAAGAAATCGACGACGAAGAAGTCGAAGATATTTTCATTTCCGTCCTTACAAACGACGAAATGCCCGACGAAGTGAAAACGGTCGCTTTCGAATATCTGTCCGACGGCGACGACTGCGTGCCCGAGAAAATATTGGAAATCATAAACTCCGTGCCCGAAAAAAATCAGGGAATTCTCGTTGAGGTACTTTCAAACTTCAAGGGGAGAAAGGACGTGTTTTACTGGCTCGTTACAATGTTGCAGCGCGCCGAAGACGTGCCGACGTACGCGGGGCTTCTCGGAAGATACGGCGATCCCGCCGCAATCGATATTCTGAAAAGTTTCGCAAGCGAGGTCGATATAAATTACGTGGAATTTGTCGAGATAAGAAACGCCGTCGAAGAACTCGGAGGGGAGATGACGGAAGAAAAAGATTTTTCGGACGATCCCTATTACAAGTACATAAATCATATCGGGGATAACGGCGAAAATCCCGAAAACGACGAAACGAAAAACTGAATTTTCATAATGTTATTTATTCATAACCCTGTGTAGCAAGGCATAGGGTTATTTTATGAAAGAAGGATTGAAGTGCGCCGCCGTGTTTATCGGGACGGTCATCGGCGCGGGGTTTGCAACGGGGCAGGAAGTATTGTTGTATTTCGGAAGATCAAGCATTGCCGTGCCGATTTTTTCGGGGATTTTACTGGGACTTTTTAACGCGTATTTTTTGGCAATCGGCGCAAAATTCAACGATAGAATTAATGAACATATGTTGCAGAATAATGCAAAAGCACTTTATGATGTATGTATGTTCATTTGTGCATATATCACTTTTATAGCAATGTTTTCGGGTGTTGAAACCCTTTTTGTGAAAATATTCGATATTAAATACACAAGTGTGGCGTGGGTTGTCGCGGCGGGTTTCATCGCTGCAAACGGGTTAAGGTTCATGAAGGGGCTGAACTCTGTCGCGGTGCCTGTGATACTTCTTCTCGCGGTGGTGATTTTCGTATATTCCGACAAAGAAAAAGCAAGCGGCGCATACAACTTTTTCAACGGGATAACGTACGCCGCGATGAACGTTATGTTGTCGATGGGCGTGATGATAAGGCTTGGAAAAACCGCGACGAAAAAGACAATTTGGGCATCGGGGTGCGTGACTGCGGTCGTTATGGCGACGATGCTTGCGCTTATCACGCTTGTCGTGAAAAAGAGCGGCGGCGAAATGCCCGTGTATGCCGCGGCGGACAAGGTCGGGCTTAAATACGCGGCGGGCGCGGTGATACTTCTTTCGGTATTTACGACGATGGTATCCGCGCTTGAAACGGCGGCGGAAATAATCGCGCCGTGCGAAAAAAAGAAAACCGCGGGCGTCATTTTCGTCACGCTTTTGTCGCTTCCGTTTCAGGCGTTGTTCTCTTTTGAGAATATCGTCGATTATTATTATCCCGTCGTGTCGGGAATGGGCATACTTATCGTAATCGTTTTATCGGTTTTCGTAATTTTCAAAAAACGGGACGGCAAAATCAAAAAATCCGTTGACTTTTAATCCCAAATATTATAACATAAGAAAAATTTACAATTTTTCCGAAAATAATTTTTAACGAGGTGTACAAATGGCAAAGATTTTGAAGGAAGGTTTAACTTTTGACGACGTTTTGCTTATCCCCAAGCGCAGCGACGTGCTTCCCAAAGACGTCGATTTGTCGGTGGAACTTGCAAAAGGGCTTAAACTCAACATTCCGCTTCTGAGCGCGGGCATGGATACCGTTACCGAATCCCAGATGGCAATCGCGATGGCAAGGGAAGGCGGCGTCGGTATCATTCACAAAAACCTGACGATCGAAGAACAGGCGGCGCACGTAGACCGAGTGAAGCGCAGCGAACACGGCGTCATTACCGATCCGTTTTTCTTGGGACCGGACAACCTCGTTACCGAAGCGGTCGCGCTTATGGCAAAGTACAGAATCAGCGGCGTTCCTATCGCGAAAGAAGGAAAACTCGTGGGTATTCTTACCAACCGCGACCTTAAATTCGAGACAAATTACAACCAGCCCATCGGCAATATAATGACGTGGAAAAACCTTGTGACCGCACCCGTCGGCACCACGCTTGAAGAGGCGAAAGAAATTCTTGGCGAGCACCGCATCGAAAAACTGCCCATCGTCGACGCCGATTTCAATCTGAAAGGGCTTATCACCATCAAAGACATCGAAAAAGCCATTCAGTATCCCAACTCCGCAAAGGACGCGGGCGGCAGACTGCTTGCGGGAGCGGCGGTCGGCATCGCGAACAACACGATGGAAAGGGTTGAAGAACTCGTCAGAAACAAAGTTGACGTAATCGCCGTCGATACGGCGCACGGACACAATGCGATCGTTATCGAAACGGTCAAAAAAATCAAAAAGAAATTCCCTTGCCTTCCCGTCATCGCGGGTAACGTCGCAACGGCGGAAGCCACGCGCGACCTGATTGAAGCGGGCGCGGACATCATAAAAGTCGGTATGGGCCCCGGCAGTATCTGTACGACGCGCGTCATCGCGGGTATCGGCGTGCCGCAAATCACGGCGGTTATGGACTGCGCCGAAACTGCCGACAAATACGGCAAGAAAGTCATCGCCGACGGCGGTATCAAATTCAGCGGCGACATCGTGAAAGCAATCGGTGCGGGCGCGGCGGCGGTCATGATCGGAAGTCTGTTTGCGGGAACTATGGAAAGCCCCGGCGACATCGAAATGTTCCAGGGAAGAAGTTTCAAGGTGTATCGCGGAATGGGCAGTATCTCCGCAATGGCGGCGGGCAGCAAAGACAGATACTTTCAGGACAGCGAAGACGCGAGAAAACTCGTGCCCGAAGGCGTCGAGGGACGCGTACCTTACAGGGGAAGCCTTGCCGACGTCGTTTATCAGATGGTCGGCGGTATCCGCTCCGGTATGGGCTACTGCGGAAAACATAACATCGAAGAACTGCGTACCACGGCGGAATTCGTCAGAATTTCCAACGCGTCGCTTATCGAAAGCCATCCGCACGACATCACGATTACGAAAGAAAGCCCCAACTACTCCACCAGGGCTTAACGGATTTTATTATGGTTTACGGCAATACGAAAGGAATAAAACAAACCGTGCTTGCGCGGCTTGACGCTCTTATCGGGGCGTACGACAAAAACCTTCTTATCGACAGGACGGTTCTTTCGACTATTGCCGAAATTACCGAAAAAATCAATCGCGAGATTTGCGTGTTCGTCGCAAGAAACGGACAGGTCGTCGCGGTGGGAGTGGGCGACAGCGGCACGGTATCGCTTGAAGATTTTTCGTTGAAGCGCAGCGACAAGCGTTTTCAGGGCGTGAGATGCGTGCATACTCACCCGAAAGGAAGCGGGAAACTGTCGGATATGGACACGTCCGCGCTCACGTCGATGCGCCTTGACGCAATGATTGCCGTCGGCGTGTTGCACGGAAGGGCGAACGACGTCGAAGTCGCTTTTATCAACGGCAAAAAAATCGACAGGTTTTATTTTAAGTCCGCGGCAAAAATCGACGACGCCGAAATGATTTCGAAAATCACCGAATACGAAAGAAAATCGGTGATCCCCGACGTTGTCGACAATACGCCCGAAACGCGCGGGGCAATCCTTGTAAACGTCGGCACGGGCAGCGACCTCGACGTCGAAATCGAGGAGCTGAAACGACTCGCCGACACGATGGGACTTGACGTCAAAGGCGCGGTTGTCCAAAAACAAAATCCCGACAAGGGCTATTGTGCGGGGCTTGGCAAACTTGAAGAAATCAAACGCCTCGTGCAGGTGAAAAATGCGGCATTCGTCATTTTCAACAATATGCTCACTGGAAGTCAACTGAACAATATCGAAGAATACGTCGGCGCGAAAGTCATCGACCGTCCGATGCTCATTCTTGAAATTTTCGCGCGGCACGCAACCTCGAACGAGGGCAAACTTCAAGTGCAACTCGCGATGATGAAATATACTTTGCCGAAACTTTTGGGACAAGGCAAAGAATTGTCAAGAATCGGCGGCGGGGGCTCCGGCGGCGCAGCGACGAAAGGAAGCGGCGAAACCAAACTCGAAACCGACAGACGGCGTATCCGTCGCAGCATTTACGAACTGTCGGAACGCATCGAAATTCTGAAAAAAGAAAGGGATTTGCGCCGTGAACGCCGCAAAAAATCGGGCATAAAAACCGTTGCCATCGTCGGGTATACAAACGCCGGAAAGTCCACGCTGATGAACCTTCTGACGAAAGCGGGAGTCAAGGCGGAAGACAAACTTTTCGCAACGCTCGATCCCGTGACGCGCAAGATTTTCGTCGATATCGGCAAGGAATATCTTCTGACCGACACCGTAGGTTTCATCGACAATCTCCCGCACGAGTTCGTCGACGCTTTCAGAAGCACGCTGGAAGAAGCAACGTACGCCGACCTTATTCTGCACGTTGCGGATTGCAGTTCAAAGGACCTTGAAAGACAGGAAAAAGTCGTGAAAGACGTCCTCACGTCGCTGGGCGTTACCGACACGCCGATTATAACAGTTTATAACAAAGCCGACGAAAACGCAGGCTTTTCCACAGACGAAAAAAACGCCGTCGTAATTTCGGCAAAAACCGGGGACGGCGTGAATAAACTGAAAGAAATGATCGTCGAAAAATTATTTTAATTTTCCAAGTCGCCTTAATTTGTTGACGTTCATCGGATAATCGGGCGACTTGATAAGCGCGTTCCAGAGCAGGAAGTCGTCGACCGTGGTGTCGTAAAAATTCGCAAGGCTCAAAAGTATGTCGGGCTCCACGTCCTTTAAGTCGTTTTCGTAGCGGCTGTAAGTGCTGCGGGAGACGTGCAAAGCGTCGGCAAGTTGCTGGCTGGTATAGCCTTTTCTTTTTCTGATTTGTTTAAGTAAACGACCGAATAACATCTTTAATCATACAAAAAGGCTCAGTAAACCGAGCCTTTTATCATTTTATCTTAGTAAGCGAGTTCTTTTTCCAGATATTCGACAAGTTTATCGACAGGCATTCTGATTTGCGCCATGCTGTCGCGTTCACGCACGGTTACGGTGTCGTCGTCAAGGGTGTCGAAGTCAACCGTCACGCAGAAAGGAGTGCCGATTTCGTCCTGACGGCGGTAACGTTTGCCGATGCTTGCGCTTTCGTCGTACGTGCAGGAAAAATGCTTTTGAAGCATGCGGTAAATTTCCGTCGCTTTGTCGCCAAGTTGTTTCTTTTGCAAAGGAAGCACCGCAACCTTATACGGCGCGAGAGCGTGATGCAAATGCAAAACAACGCGGGTATCGCCGTCGACTTCTTCCTCGTCATAGGCGTTTGAAAGCACGGCAAGGAACATACGCTCGACGCCCAGCGACGGCTCGATAACGTAAGGAATATATCTTTCGTTCGTGACGGGATCGACATAGTCCATATTTTCGCCGCTGACGCGCTGATGGCAGTTAAGGTCGTAGTCGGTGCGGTCGGCAACGCCCCAAAGTTCGCCCCAGCCGAACGGGAATTTGAACTCGAAGTCGGTCGTGGCGCGGCTGTAAAAGCAAAGTTCTTCCTTATCGTGGTCGCGCAGGCGCAGGTTTTCTTCCTTGATTCCGAGGCCGTAAAGCCAATTTTTGCAGTGTTCCTTCCAGTAATTGAACCATTCAAGGTCGGTGCCGGGTTTGCAGAAGAATTCAAGTTCCATCTGTTCAAACTCGCGGACGCGGAAGATGAAGTTGCCGGGGGTAATTTCGTTTCTGAAAGACTTGCCGATTTGTCCGATACCGAAAGGCACTTTCGCTCTTGTGGTGCGCTGCACGTTTTTGAAGTTTACGAAGATACCTTGCGCGGTTTCGGGACGAAGGTACACGGTGCTTGTCGTGTCTTCCGTGACGCCCTGGAAAGTTTTGAACATAAGGTTGAATTTTCTCACGCCGGTGAAGTCGGAGTTGCCGCAGATCGGGCACGGGATTTTGTTTTCCCTGATATATTCTTCCATCTGTTCGTTCGTCCAGCCGGCGATGTTAAGGGTGATACCTTTTTTGGCGTTCCAGTTTTCGATAAGGTCGTCGGCGCGATGACGGGATTTGCACGCTTTGCAGTCCATAAGAGGGTCGGAAAAACCGCCGATATGTCCGCTTGCTTCCCAGACTTTCGGATTCATAAGAATCGCGCAGTCAAGACCTACGTTATATTCGCTTTCGGTGATGAATTTTTTCCACCACGCTTTTTTGATATTGTTTTTAAGTTCGACGCCCAAAGGACCGTAGTCCCAGGTGTTTGCAAGACCGCCGTAAATTTCGCTTCCCGGGAAGACGAAGCCGCGGTTTTTCGCAAGCGCGACGAGTTTATCCATTGTCAGATTTGCCATAAACGCATACCTCATAAAAAAGATTATTTATATTCTATTTACATATTAAGAAAAAGTCAAGCGAAACGCCGACGGGCAAGGGTTTTATGTAACAAAAAAAATGAAGTTTGCGTATTGTGAAGTATAGATAATCCTTGCGGTTATCGAGTATGAAAGGGAGGTTGTGCTATGAACGGAAACTTTTTCGGCGGCGGTTCGGGCTGTGACTGTATGTTATGGATTCTTATCCTTCTTTGCTGCTGTGGCGGATGCGGCGGCGGGTGCAACGACGGTTGCGGATGCGGCGGCGGAGCGTACGGCTTCTGGCCGTGGCTTGTGATTTTGTGTTGCTGCTGCGGATGCGGCGGTGGCGGCGGGTGCAAATAATACATAAAAGCACCATTTTTTCGGGACGGCGGGCGGCGCCGTCCTTTTTTTAATTTATAATCGCGACGGCGTAGGACAGCGACCACAGATACGAATACCATAAAAGCAGGACGGGAACGGCGGCTTTTGCAAGTTTCCCCGCGCGGGATCGCAGAATAAAAATACAAAAAATCCACATTAACGCCAAAGTGACAGTCATTGTGACAAGTCCCAAAAGAGGATTTCTTGCCGCGAAAAACAGCGCAAGGAACAATGCGGACGAAAACTTGACCGATGCATACAAGCCGAATGTCGGATTTACCGCGTCTTTGACGAGCGCGTCGGACACGACGAACGCTTCAAGTGCCGTCGCGGCCGAGAACAACGCCGTGAACGCCGTCGTGTCCAACCAAAACACCGGAAGACTTAGCCCAAAAAACCAGGATAGGTTTCTTTGCACGGTGAAACTTCCCGTCCATTCCACGATAAGCGCAAACGAAAGCGCGAAAAACGCGGCGTAAAGCCATTTTACTTTTTGCATATAAAAATTATATTTATAACGCGTACCATATATGTTTTAAAAAATAATAGTTGTAAAATGCGCGCGCTTTTGGTATAATAACGTAAAATCACGATAAGGATTAAAAAATGTTACTTGTTATCGACGTAGGAAATACGAATATGAAACTCGGCGTGTACGACGGCGACGTCCTGAAAAAAAGCTGGCGTCTTTCAACCGAGGCAAAGCGCACCGCGGACGAACTCGGAATGATTTTGTACGACTTGTTCAAAAACGTCGGCGTTGAATTTCAGGATATCGACGGCATTATCATGTCGTCCGTTGCGCCCATGCTCAACTACACGGTGGAGCATATGTGCACGTACTATATGAAGAAAAAGCCCGTCTTCGTGGACGCCACTCTTAAAACGGGTTTGAAAATCAAATATAACAACCCCATCGAACTCGGCGCGGACAGGATTGTCGACGCGGTCGGGGCGCACTTCATATACGGCGGGCCGATGATCGTTGTGGATTTCGGCAGCGCGACGACGTTCAATGCGGTTACCGCAGACGGCACGTTTTTGGGCGGCGCGATTTGCGCCGGCGTCAAAACCGCGTCGGAAAGCCTTGTGAACACCGCCGCGAAACTTCCCCGTTTCGAACTTGTTCCGCCGAAAGACGCGATTGCCCGTTCCACAATCGAGGGTATGCAGTCGGGCGCGGTTTACGGATATGCGGGGCAGGTTGACTACATTGTCAGAAAATTCCGCGAAAATCCGCTTATGAAAGACGCGAAAGTCATCGCGACGGGCGGCTTGTCGGAACTTGTCGTCAACGCGGACAAGTCGATTATCGACGTCGTTGACCGCTCGCTTTCTCTCAAAGGGCTTAAAATTTTGTACGATATGAATAAAGAAGGTAATAACGAATGAAAAAAGTCGGCATCGCGCTGCTCGGGCTGGGTACGGTCGGGGGCGGCACTTATAAGATTCTGGAAAAAAACCACGAAGCGTTCAAAAAGTACGAAGGGCTCGATATCGAAGTCCTGCACGTGCTTGAACGCAACATGAAAAGGGTTGAAGAGTTGGGCGTAAATCCCGACATCGTTTCAACCGACATCGACAACGTCGTAAATAACAAAGATATCTCGATAGTTTGCGAGTTTTTCGGCGGTATCGAACCCGCAAGGACGTTCCTTATCAAGGCTCTGGAAGCGGGCAAAAGCATCGTCACCGCAAATAAGGAATTGTTTTCAAAACACTGGCACGAACTCGAAGCGGCGGCAAAACGCGGCAAGGCGGGGCTGTATTTCGAGGCGAGTTGCGTCGGCGGCGTGCCCATAATCCGCACGATTACCGAAGGCATGCAGGCAAATACGATTTTGTCGATTAAGGGCATAATAAACGGCACGACGAACTATATTTTATCGGCGATGAGCGAAAACGGCACGTCGTACGAAGACGCGCTGAAATCCGCGCAGGAACTCGGATATGCCGAATTCGATCCGACAGCCGACGTCGAAGGCTTTGACGCGTCGTACAAACTGTCGATTCTGTCCACGCTGTCCTATCACAAAAAAGTGCCCGTACAAAGGGTGTATCGCGAGGGCATCACGAAGATTTCCGTGGACGACATAAACACCGGAAAGAAACTCGGCTACACGCTGAAACTCCTTGCAATCAGCAAAAACAACAACGGAAAAATCGAGGCGCGCGTGCATCCCGCGTTCATTAAAAGCAGCCATCCGCTTGCGGCGGTGTCGGGCAGTTTCAACGCCGTATACCTTGTCGGCGACAGCGTCGGCGATATTATGCTTTACGGCAGGGGCGCGGGCGATCTGCCCACCGGCAGCGCAATCGTCAGCGATATTATTTATGCGGCGCATCAGCGCAAACCACGCTATTTACCGTTCAAAAACGACGGTTCAAGTCGCGATTCGGACTTTATTACCGATTTTAAGAGCAAGTATTACGTCCGTATATGCGCCACCGACCGCGAAGGAATTCTGGGCAGAATTTCAACCGTTTTCGGCAAAAACAAAATCGGCATCGAAAAGGTTTTTCAGAACGAAGAGAACGTCAATTCAAAGACGGACATTATCTTCGTCACGCACCTGAGCCACGAGAAAATCATTGAAAAAGCGTTGAAAGAAATCACCGCTCTTGACGGCGTGAAAAACGTCGCCGCGCTTATCCGCGTTGAAGAATAATGAAAGAAATCACACTGTCCGCAATCGGCGACACAATCAAAAATTTTGAGGAAAAAATCGCTCAGGCACAAACGCTTTGGGAAAAGGTGCAGATCTTTTTCAACACCTACAAAGTGTGGATTCTGGTCGGGCTTGTCGTGCTTGTGGGCATAATCTTTTTTGTCAACATAATGGAAGCGAAAAAGCGCAAAGACGACCGCGACAACAAAAAATAACAGCGCAAAACAACGCAAAAAAGCAAAAAAACAGCACAAAAACCGCACAAAAATCGCATTAAAAAACTCCGCCACGGCGGAGTTTTTTTGTTTGGGATATACCGAAATGGATATTATTATTTTTTGTCGTTTTCGCGGATTTCCACACGGCGGATTTTGCCCGACGTCGTCTTCGGAAGTTCTTTCACAAACTCCACGATGCGCGGGTATTTATACGGCGCGGTTACTTTTTTCACGTGGTTTTGCAGTTCCTTGACAAGGGCGTCCGACGGCTGATAGTTTTTGGTCAGGACGATTGTCGCTTTCACGATTTGTCCGCGCAGGTCGTCGGGGACGGCGGTGATTGCACATTCCAACACCGCGGGGTGTTCCATAAGCGCGCTTTCGACCTCGAAAGGTCCGATGCGGTAGCCCGACGATTTGATGATATCATCCTTTCTTCCGACGTACCAGAACCAGCCGTCTTTGTCCTGATAGGCAAGGTCGCCGGTGTGGAAGTAAACGTCGTTTTTAAGGGCGGCGGTGCGCGCCTCGTCCTTGAAGTAGCCCGCGACGAGTCCGCACTGATTTTCCGATTTCAGTATGGCGATTTCGCCTTCTTCGCCGGGTTTAACCTCGTTTTCGTCGTCGTCGATAAGGCGCACGTCGTACAGGGGGCTGGGCTTTCCGAGACTGCCCGTGACGGGGGACAAATATTTGAACGTGCCCAGCATTACCGTGCCTTCGGTCTGACCGAAACCTTCGTAAATTTTGAGCCCGGTCGCTTTTTCAAACTGTTTGAACACTTCGGGATTCAAACTTTCGCCGGCGGTGGAGCAATGTTTTATCGAGGATAAATCGAAACTCGACAAATCTTCTTTCACCAAAAATCTGTAAATCGTGGGCGGGGCGCAAAAAGTCGTTATCCCGTATTTTTTCACAAGCGGCAAGACGTCCGTGGGGGTAAATCTGCCGTGGTAGTCGTAGGCGAAAACCGCCGTGCCCGATATCCACTGACCGTAGATTTTGCCCCAGCTGCATTTTGCCCAGCCCGTTTCAGCCATAGTGAAGTGCAAGCCGTCGTCGACGACGTCCTGCCAGTATTTTGCGGTGAAGACGTGTCCCAAAGGATACAAAAAGTCGTGCATGACCATTTTTGGCATACCCGTCGTGCCCGAAGTGAAATATACGAGCATCAGATCGCGGGGGTTCGGGCGCGCGTCGAAGGAAAAATCCGCGGGCGCGTTTTCAAGTTTTTCGTCAAGGTTGTCGAAGTGCGCGCCGTTTACCGATAACACCCCTTTCAGGTTTTTGCAATCGGGAAGGGCAAGCGAGATATGTTCCGCAACGTCTTCTTCTTCCGTCGCAAACAGCAGTTTCACGCCCGCCTCGTTCACGCGGTACGCGACGTCTTTCGGGGTGAGCATGTGCGTTGCGGGGATAAGGACGACACCCATTTTGCAGCACGCCACGACAAGTACCCAGTATTCCCAACGACGGTTGAGCATACTCATTACGAAGTCGCCTTTTTTCACGCCGTACGACGAAATGACGTTGCACATTTTCAGCGACAATTCTTTCATTTCGCCAAAGGTGATGACTTTTTCTTCGCCTTTCTGATTGCACCATACAAGAGCGCGTTTTTCGGGACAAAGCCTTGCGTATTCGTCCACGACGTCAAATCCGAAGTTGAAATCGGACGGAACGCAAAGTTTCGCGTTTCTTCTGAAATCGTCGTAGTCCGAAAAATCCGTTCTATTCAAAAACTTGCTTAAAAGATTCATATTCACTCGAAAATTTATAATTTAGTCAATGATAGCACACTTTATTATAAAATAAAAGCAAATTGAAATACTAATTTTCAATCGACTTTTTGAAAGAGGAATTCCGCAAGGCAAACGATAAGTTCTCTTTTTAATGTCATTGCGAGGTATTTTAGGGGACCCCAAAAGATACTTTGTGCTTTTGGGGAAAAGGAATAAACAAGCAAAAGACAAACAACTGTCGCTTGCGACGATTGTTTGGTCAAAAGCGCAGTTTATGATGCATCTCCCGGAAGGGTAACGATTTTAATATTAAATCGAAAGACCTTTTGTCAGGGCTTGCAATTTGACCTTGCAGGTGGTATAATAGGGTAACTAAAATGAGGTAGTATATGCTTGACAGGCAATTAAACGCCGTGCTGACTGTCCTTAACGACTTTTCGGACGGCGCCTATAAAATCATCGACGCGGACGAAATTATCGCGAAATTGTCCGATTCCGACCGTTGCACAAAGGTGGAACTTTCGGGGATAATCCGCACGTTGTCCGACAACGATTATATCAAAGTCAAATATTCGACGGTGGACGAGTATTGCCTTGCCACGCTTGCAAAAGCGCGCGCCATCGAAAAGGTGGAACCGCACGACTCGCACCCCACCGCGTCCGTCGACGTTCCCGTCGCAGGCGAAAAAGGCAAGTCGAAAGAAATCAAACTTGACAGCATCTCTTTAAGGAAAATGATAAGAAAAGCGGCGTTCTGGGGCGCGCTTCTCGGTGGGCTTATCGCAAGCGCGATTGCTCTTCTTATCGGGGTTTTCCTGAAAATGAAATAAGAGGCGGACTATGGCAGTTGAAAAACACGCACTGAATAAAAAAGAAAGGGCGCTTATGCACGTCCTTCTTAACCTGGCCGAAAAAAACGACGAGGGCGTTTGTCTGGTGAAGCCGCTTGAAATTTTTGAGGCGTTGCCGTACGATTACGCCTACACCCCCGAAGAACTCGAACCTATGCTCAAAGGGCTTGCGCTCGACGATTATCTGGAATACATTTCCGCCGACAACCACGGCGAACTGACGTATTGCATCACGATGCATCAGAAAGGGCTTTCGTTCGCGCGCGTCGAAAGGGCGTGGCGCAAAAGCGTTTACAACAAACTGCTGATTACGGTATGCACGGCAATCGTTTCCGGCACGATCGCAATCATCATAAGATATATCATCGCCCCGCTTATCATGGGCAAGTTTCGTTGATGGAGAATCATCTTTTTCAGTTAAAATCGAAATTCAGACCGAACGGCGATCAGGAACAGGCAATCGAAAAACTTGTCGAGGGACTGAACGACGGGTTTCGTACGCAGGTGCTTCTGGGCGTTACGGGAAGCGGCAAAACCTTTACGATGGCAAACGTCATCGAAAGGGTGCAACGTCCCGCGCTCGTTATCGCGCACAACAAGACGCTTGCGGCGCAACTTTGCAACGAGTTTCGTGAGTTTTTCCCCGATAACCGCGTGGAGTTTTTCGTATCGTATTACGACTACTATCAGCCCGAAGCGTATATCCCGAGAAGCGACACTTACATCGAAAAGGAGCTGGAAGTCAACGACGAAATCGACAAACTCAGAAACAGCGCGACAAGCAGTCTTTGCGAAAGAAACGACGTCATCGTCGTCAGTTCGGTATCGTGTATATACGGGCTGGGCGCGCCCGAAGAATACTTTAACCTGTCCATCTCTTTGCGCCCCGAAATGACGCTTGACCGTGACGATTTGGCGCGTAAACTCGTGAATATACAATATAAGCGCGCCGACATCGACTTTCAGCGCAGCACATTCAGAATGCGCGGCGACGTTGTGGATATATTCCCGTCGTCAAATTCGGAAGTCGCGATACGGGTTGAATTTTTCGGCGACGAAATCGAAAAACTTTATGAAATCGACGCCCTTACGGGAAAGCCGTTGTCGCGGCTCGAACACGCAGTTATTTTCCCCGCAACCCATTACGTCGTCGGCGAAAGCCGTATGGAAAACGCCCTGACGCTCATCACGAAAGACAGGGAAGAAAGGGTGAAATATTTCACCGATCGCAATAAACTTATCGAGGCGCAACGAATCGGCGAGCGCGTCGCGTACGACGTCGAAATGATGCGCGAAATGGGCTATTGCAGCGGCATCGAAAATTACAGCAGATACTTTGACGGAAGGAAACCCGGCGAACCGCCGTACACTTTGTTGGACTTCTTCCCGAAAAATTTCGTCTGTTTCATCGACGAAAGCCATATGACGATCCCGCAAATCCGCGGTATGTACAATGGCGACAGAAGCAGGAAGGAAAACCTTGTGGAATACGGTTTCCGTCTGCCCGCCGCTTTCGACAACCGTCCGCTCCGTTTCGACGAGTTTGAAAAAAGGATTTATCAGCTCGTGTGCGTGTCGGCGACTCCCGCCCCGTTTGAGTTGCAGGAAGCCGACCAGGTGGCGGAACAACTCATACGTCCTACGGGCATTATCGACCCCGAAATTTTTATACGCCCCGTCGAAGGACAAATCGACGACCTTATTTCCGAAATCAATCTGACCGTCGAAAAGGGCGGCAGAACGCTCGTTACGACGCTCACCAAAAAAATGGCGGAAAACCTTACTTCGTTTTTGAAGGAAAAGGGGATCAAGGTCAAGTATATGCACAGTGACATCGACACGCTGGAACGAATCGAAATCATCAATTCTTTGAGAAAAGGCGACGTCGACGTGGTTGTAGGGATCAACCTTTTAAGAGAAGGGCTCGATCTTCCCGAAGTAATGCTCGTTGCGATTCTCGACGCTGATAAGGAAGGGTTTTTAAGAAGCGAAACTGCGCTTATCCAGACCGTTGGCCGCGCCGCAAGAAACGTCGACGCAAGGGTTATTATGTACGCCGATACGATAACGGGCAGCATGCAGCGCGCAATCGACGAAACAAACCGCAGAAGAAAGATACAATCCGACTATAACGCGGCGCACGGCATCGTGCCGCACACCGTCGTGAAAGAAATCGTAAATACAATCGAAATCACCAAAAAGCTGGATAAAGACGCAAAACGCGACCGTAAAGATATCGCTTCGGAACTTGAACGTCTGAAAGGACTTATGCAAGTCGCGGCGGAAGGGCTGGATTTCGAGGCGGCAATCAAGCTTCGCGACAGAATATCCGAACTTAAAAAAGAACTTGGAAGATAACGTAAATGACGGACAAAATTTTTGTAAAAGGAGCAAAAGAGAATAACCTTAAAAACATCGACGTCGAAATCCCGCGCGACAAACTTGTCGTGTTCACGGGGCTTTCCGGCAGCGGTAAGTCGTCGCTTGCTTTCGACACGATTTTCGCCGAAGGGCAAAGACGGTATATCGAAAGTCTGTCAAGCTACGCCCGTATGTTTTTGGGACAAATGGAAAAACCCGACGTCGAATATATCGAAGGGCTTTCCCCCGCCGTTTCCATCGACCAGAAAACGACGTCCAAAAACCCGCGCTCGACGGTGGGCACCGTTACCGAAATTTACGATTATTTAAGGCTTTTGTACGCCCGCGTCGGCACTCCGCATTGTCCGAAGTGCGGCAGGGAAATCGAACATCAGACGGTTGACCAGATTACCGACAAAATCATCGAAAGCACCGTGCAGTCGGGCGACAATAAGGTCATAATCATGGCACCCGTCGTCAGAGGCAGAAAGGGCGAATACAGAAAGGAACTTGAAGACTTCAAAAAGTCGGGCTACGTCCGCGTGCGTGTGGACGGCATCGACTATACCCTTGACGAAGAAATCGTTCTTGACAAAAACGTAAAACACGATATTTTGGTGACAATCGACCGTATCGCCGTAAAAGAAGGCTCGGAAAGACGTCTGACGGACAGCGTCGAAGCCGCGCTTAAACTCGCAAACGGACTTGTCGTCGTCGAAAACGCAAAAAAGACGACGATTTACAGCACGAAATACTGTTGCCCGGATTGCGACGTCAGCATCGAAGAACTGGAACCCAGACTGTTTTCTTTCAATAATCCGTACGGGGCTTGTCCCGAATGCGGCGGGCTGGGCTTCCGCAACGAAATCGACCTGAAAAAGATTATCGTCGACGAAAATCTGGGCGTCGGAAACGGCGGACTTGCCGCGCCGTCGGGGTGGAATCTCGGCAGTGGCGACATCGTGCGCTCGCAAATGAAAGCGTTGTCGAAGTTGCTTGAATTTTCGCTCACTACTCCGATTAAAGACTTGCCGAAGTGGAAACTTGACGCGATTTTATACGGCGTTGACGAAAGAATCCCGATGGATTATAACTCACGCAGTTTCCGCGGGCAGTTTATGACGAAATACGAAGGTATCGTCAACAATCTTATGCGCCGCTATCGCGAAACGACAAGCGACGGCGTTAAGTACGAAATCGAAAGATATATGGTGTCCGTGCCGTGCAAAACGTGCGGCGGAAAACGCCTGAAAAAGGAAGCGCTCGCGGTTACCGTCGGCGGGCTAAACATTGCGGAACTTTCGGATATGTCGGTGAAAAAAATCGACGAATTTTTCGGCGCGCTCGTTCTTGACAAACAAAAAACGCTCATTGCCGAAAGGATAATCAAAGAAATCCGCGCAAGGCTGAAATTTCTGGTGAACGTCGGGCTCGATTATCTTACGCTTTCCCGCTCCGCCTCGACGCTTTCGGGCGGCGAATCGCAAAGGATAAGGCTTGCCACACAAATCGGCAGCGGACTTACGGGAGTGTTGTATATCCTTGACGAGCCGTCGATCGGGCTTCACCAGAAGGATAACGAAAGATTACTAAGCAGTCTGAAAGGACTGCGCGACCTCGGAAACACGCTTATCGTTGTCGAACACGACGAGGACACGATGCGCGCGGCGGATTACATCGTGGATATCGGTCCCGGCGCGGGCATACACGGCGGAAAACTCGTTGCGGCAGGCAGCGTGGACGACATTATCGCCTGCAAGGAGTCGATAACGGGCAAGTATTTGTCGGGCGAACTCAAAATCGACGTGCCCGAAGAAAGAAAACGCTCCGACGGCAGATATTTGTCGGTTCGCGGCGCAAGACAAAACAATCTGAAAAACATTGACGTCGATATTCCCGTCGGGCTTTTAACCGCGGTTACGGGCGTTTCGGGCAGCGGAAAAAGCAGCCTTGTCAACGAAATTATTTATCCCTCAGTTTATAACAAACTGAACAAAAGCAACCTTACGGAAGGGAAGTACGACGAAATCGTCGGCATCGACAACTTTGATAAAATCATCAATATCGATCAGTCGCCGATCGGTCGCACTCCGCGCAGCAATCCCGCGACATACACGGGCGTTTTCACCCCGATAAGGGAACTGTTTGCCTCGACTCCCGACGCAAAGGCAAGGGGATATACGGCGGGCAGATTTTCGTTCAACATTTCGGGCGGCAGGTGCGAAAATTGCGGTGGCGACGGCATAATACAAATCGAAATGCACTTCCTGCCCGACATTTACGTCCCCTGCGACGTGTGCCACGGGAAGCGGTATAACAGAGAAACGCTGGAAGTGAAATATAAGGGCAAAAACATCAACGACGTCCTTGAAATGACCGTCGAGGAAGCGTGCGAATATTTCAAAAACATTCCGAAGATTTACAACAAAATTAAGACGCTTTACGACGTGGGGCTCGGGTACATCAAACTCGGTCAACCCGCAACCACGCTTTCGGGCGGCGAGGCACAGCGCGTGAAACTCGCAACCGAACTCAGCAAACGCAGCACCGGCAAGACGCTGTATATTCTGGACGAGCCCACGACGGGACTGCATACCCACGACGTTGCAAAACTTATCGCAATCTTGCAAAGGCTTGTGTCGTCGGGCAACACCGTCGTCGTTATCGAGCATAATCTTGACGTCGTGAAAGTTGCGGACAACATCGTTGACCTTGGTCCCGACGGCGGCGACAGAGGCGGAACGATCGTAGACGTCGGCACGCCCGAACATATCGCGGAAAACGAAAAGTCGTATACCGGACAGTTCCTTAAAAGAATTTTGAATTAATGCGAAAACTATAAAAAACAATGTTAAAAAGCGGGTTTACATTTGTAAAGCCGCTTTTTTGTCGAAATAATTAAATTATATCAATGGCGTTGAAGTCCAGCATATCCCGTATGTTTTGTATGAGTTGATACAGGCTTTCGATTTTGCTGAAAGCGTTGTCGGTGTCTTCGCACCTTAAACTTCCCGTGAGTTCCCCAAGTATTACGTTGATCTGTCGTGCGTCCTGACAGTAGGAAATCGCCTCCACGATTTTTCGTTTTCTTGCCCAGAAGTTTTGCAGGTCTTCGGCGTAAGAAAGTGCGGAATCAACGTCGTCGTTTTGAAGCGCGGCTTCGATTTTTTCTATGCGCTCGTTGAAGTCGTCAAAGGTTTTATGCACGAAAAAGTGCTCGGTAATCCCCGCGCCCAGGATTATAAGAAATATTATAAAAAGGATAACTGCTTTTTTCATTTTTCGATTATCGTGTTCACGACGCGCCCGTCGTAACTTTGTATAAACGCCGCGTCTTTGTCAATGGAAAACAAGAACACGTCGCGGATTGTCATATTCTCTTTTTCAAGCGTTTTTACGACGACGTCCTTTTCAAGGGGAGGGGTAATGCTTTTGAACGTATCCCCCATAAACCTGCCTTCGACGACGACGTTGTAAGGAAGGTTGTTGCTGCCGCCTTCGATATTAAGGTCGGCGTTCGTTACCGGCGCGTTTGCAAACTTTTGCAGCACGGACACTTTCCCGTTTGTTTCCAGCACGGCGTAGTTTATCTCGCCGATTTTGAAATATCCTTGTTCGCGCAGGCTTTCCAGAAGATCGTTTGCGGTCATTCCGCATTTTTTAAGCACGTCGCAGTCGATTTTGCCGTCGTCGATGAGGATAACGGGCTTGCCGTTGATGAGTTTTCGGAAGCGGTGACTTTTGATTGCGAAAAACGTCAAGAGATTATGCAGTATCACAAGCGTGAATATCGGGATTATGCCGTAAATTATCGGAATGGTGTTGTCCGACATCGGAATGCACGCAAGGTCTGCCGCGACGAGAGTTATCGCAAACTCGAAGGGCTGGAACTCGGACAACTGCCGCTTTCCCATAAGCCGCATCGCCGCCAGCAGGAAAAAGTACAATATTATTGCGCGAATTAAAACGTTGAGCATATCGCTATTATTTTTAAGTTTTCGCGATTTATGCGCCGCCGCTTGATTTTTCGGCGCGGATAGTTTATTATTAGCGTTGCAGAGTAGATAAGTCGCGTTAAGTGTTGCGGGATGGAATGTCGCCCGCAAACGAAAGGGAAACCTGCGGTGGCTTATCGCGTTCGCTGCGAAGTACCGCGTTTTCGCGCGGCTTTTAACGCGAACCTCTTAAAGGAGGTTTTTTTATGCTCAAAAACAAAATCGTTGCACAAGAACCCGACGTTTCCGTCGGGGAGTCTTCCGAAAAAAAACGTTATTTCACGGCGCAAAAGATTGCGTACCTTGCGGTATTCGTGGCGTTGAACGTCGTTGTCGGCATATTCTCGCCGCGCTTAGGCACGCTCAAAATCACGCTGACTTATACGGTATGTTTTCTTGCGGGGTACTTTTTCGGGCCGATTGCCGGCGGACTTGTCGGCGGACTCGGCGACGTGATCGGCTGTTTCGTCGGCGGCGGGTATGCGCCAAACCCGGTGATTCTTTGCGCGTCGGTACTTATCGGCGTTATCCCGGGGCTCACGTCGTATATTAAAATCAAAAAACTCGGCGGCGCGATGCCGTACGTAAATATCGCAATATCGTATATTTTGGTTTACGTCGTCTGCACGCTTTTCATAAACACGTACGCATTGTATCTTATGGGGCTCAGCAAAGGGCAGACGTTTTTTGCCTATATGGGGGTGCGCGCGGTTACGCAAACGCCCGTTACCGCGATAAACGTCGGGCTTACTTTTTTGATTTATCCCGTTTTTTCAAAGATTTTTTCCGCGTCGTTTTGTAAAAGCGAGTAACGTCGAAGATTCTGAAAGCGACGCACGCCGCAAGGTACAAAAGCATGGGTATTCCGCCTGAAATCGCAATCGCGAAAAACGGCGGAATTTTGAAAAACAGCAGGTTTTTCAGAAGGCAGGTCAGCGCGACAAGCGGAAACGACAACAATATTGCAAGCGCGGTCTTTTTGGGATTGTCCAGAATCCGCGCTTTTTTATTGAGCGCGTTAAGGTTCAGAAAAGACGAGATGACGCTTCCCGCCGCGCCCCCGATCGCGACAGCGTAAATCCCGACGTACTTCGGCAGCGCGAGCGTCAGAATCATAAGTATCGCCGCGCCGACGGCGTAATTGAAAAAGGATTTCTTTTCAAGCCCCATCGAGTTTAATATCGACGTCGAAATCTGGTTGAGCCCCAGCGGGTACAGCATAAGCGCGACGTTTGAAAGATACACGCCCGAAAACTCGTCTTTGAACACGAAAGTCGTGATTTCTTTTCCAAGCGGGATATACAAAATCGTGAAAAGGGCTGCGATTATTATCGCAAAATTTATGCTGCCGTCAATGCGCGCGGACATCGCGGATTTATCGTCGTGTTTAATCGTCGCGATTTCCGGGATAAGCACGACGGACAGCGCGCCCGTGAGAGTGGTCGGCGCCATAAGAAGGGGCATCGCCATTCCTGTAACGCGTCCGAAAGTTGCCGACGCGTCGCTTTTTTCCATGCCGTATTTTATGAGCAGGACGGGAATCACGATTGCCGTAAACGCGCCGATGACTCCGCCGAAAACTCGCATCGCCGTTATCGGAAGCGAGGGCTTTAACACTGCCGGAATGTCTTTAATACGGCCGAATTTACCTTTTTTTATCAAAAACAGTATGAAAAGTACGACGGCGCACGCAATATCCGACACCAAAAAACCTACCGCAAGCCCTTTAAGCGGCGTTACGGCGGCGATAAGTCCCAGCGAAAATATCAGCGTGAAAGTAATGCGAAGGACTTCTTCCAGCATCTCGGTGAAACTGAACGCAAGAAAAGACCTTTTTCCCCAGAACCAACTGCGGATAACGTTGTAAATACTCGTGCTCAGAAGTGCGGGCAGCATAATTACGATAAGCGGCAAAACCCGCTCGTCCGCAAAAACCGACGGCAAAAGGAAAGCGACGGGATATATTACCGAAAGTATCGGGAGTACCGATGACAGCGACAAAACAAGCGCGGTCGAAATAAGCGAAGGAACGTTTTCGCCGCCCGTTTTTTCGTCCTCGGCAATCTTTCGGCTTATCACCGTCGGAAGTCCGCTGAGCGCGACCGCCGACGCGAAAAAATAAAAACTCAACGCCATCTGATATACGCCGACAACGCTCGCGCCGAACTGCCGCGACACGAAAACTTTGAACAAAAACGCAAAAAGTCTTGTCGCGACCGAAAATGCCGTAACGACCGCGACCGATTTGAAAATACTTTTCTTATTCGTCATAATCCGAAAGAATCACGTTCTGACCGGGGAAGAATTTGTCGGTGCCGTTCAGACGGATCACTTCTTCTTTTCTTGTTCCCGTCCTTTTTGCGACGGTTTCCGCCGTGTCGAAAGGTCTTGCGACGCAGGTTTTTCCGTGGAATTCCGCCGCGATAAGCCGTTCCCCCTCAAAGAAAAGCGGATTATCGTTCAATAAAAAAAGCGACCTTTCGGTCGTTTTGTATTTTCTTGCCAAAGATGAGGCGTTCTCGCCAAAGCCAACCCGAATTACCGTATATTTCATACGGTATTTATATTCGGTACGAACTTTGATTATTCTTTAATCGCGATTATTCGTAATTGAAGGTCGAAAGCTTGTTTCGTATCCAGAAAGTGGCTTCCGTCGTCGTGAACTTCATCGGGCAGAAGTCGTACTCGTTAAGCGCGATCGCGTTGGTTTTTTTGCACCATTCGTGCCAGAGCTGCTTCCTTAAAGTGTTGTCGGTGACAAACTCAACCCTGCCCAAAAGCGTGATGCTGTCCGAGCCGCTGTAATAGCAAATGCTTGCGTTCTGATTTTGTCGGATATTCTGGACTTTCTGGCTGTTAATCGGCGCGCCGAAATAAATGACGTTGTGTCCTTCCGAGCGAAGTTTCGTGATAATGCTGGAACGTGGACCGCCCCCGGCGCCGACCGAGGACAAAAAAACCTCGTTGGTGTTCATAAGAATCCTTGCCGCAATAATTTCTTCCGGTTTCAACATAATATAAATCCCCAATAATCATTTTTCTTAGAAGTATTGTATCACACGATAACGTGATAAATCAAGAAGAATTTTGCGCGCCGCCTGAAAATGTCCTGGCGCAACCGTTGCGCGCGCCGTGTATTTGTGGTAAAATTAAGAAAAAAAGTAAGGATTTGAACATGTATTATATAGGTATCGATGTGGGCGGTATGAGCATTAAAGGCGGCATCGTCGACGAAAACGGCAACATAATCGTGAAAGACAGCGTTGTTACAAAACCGACGCAACCGTCCGACGACAACGCAAAAGATATCGCGGGGCTTGTCGCAAAACTTTTGGAAGACGCCGGCATTTCGACGGACGAGATCGCGGGAATGGGCATGGGCGTCCCCGGCACGGTCGATCCCGACACCGCAAAAATTTTTTATACCTGCAATATTTTCTTCCGCGATTACGATTTCCGTGCGGAATTCAAAAAATATTTCGATTTTCCCGTGTATATCGGCAACGACGCGGACTGCGCTGTCATCGGCGAATCGGTGTTCGGCGATATGAAAGGCGTGCAAAATGCTGTCATGGTGACACTCGGCACAGGCGTAGGGACAGGCACGCTTGTCAAAGGTAATTTGATTTCCGGCTTCAAAGGCGCAGGCGGCGAGGGCGGACACACCGTCATTCGTATGGGCGGCGAAAAATGCGGTTGCGGCAGGCGCGGTTGCTGGGAAGCGTATGCGTCAGCAACTGCTCTTATCCGCGATACCAAACGCGCGATGGAAAAACACCCCGAAAGTCTGATGAACGAAATCGCCAAAAAAGAAGGGAAGGTCACGGGGCGCACGGCATTCGACGCGATGAACGCGGGCGACAAAACCGCAAAAGCCCTTGTTTCAAGATATATCAGATACGTCGGAGAAGGACTTGTGAATATCGGCAACTATATTCGCCCCGAAATAATCTTTATGGGCGGCGGTATAAGCAATCAGGGCGACTGGTTCATAAAACGCCTGCAAGCGTACGTCACCCGTTACAGTTACGGCGGCAAAAGAAATCCGTATATTAAGGTTGTTAAGGCGACGCTTAAAAATGAGGCGGGGATCTTGGGTGCTGCCGCCCTCGTTGCAAAATCGTCATAATTTTGCGACCTTTTGAGTTTTTTGCAAAACCTTACTCGGTTACGTACGCCAAAGTACGCGCCCTCGTAAGAACTTGCCAAGAAACGTCAAAATCTCATCAAAATTCTGACGATTTTGGGATAAACATAGACTTAATTTGTGCCGTTTTTGGGGAATAATTAATTGTCAGATTATATTTCGATTTCTTTATAATTACCGTTAGCACGCTTTGCGTGCTTTCTTTGTTGTATTTTTCATTAACTTTTTTTCATATAGGTATTGACAAATCGTAAATAAGTGTTACAATAATTAGCAATCAAAGGTTGCGAGTGCTAACGGTTTGTAACACTGACTGCCAACGCTCGCGTATGTATTATCGTAAAAAGGAGGATAAATAATATATGGATACTAATAAATATACCGCAAAAGCCGTTGAGGCCGTGCAGGGCGCGCAAAACATCGCTCTCGAACACGATAATCAGGAAATCAAGCCCGAGCATTTTTTATACGCTTTGCTTAACGACGAAAACGGACTCATTTATAAAATTTTAACAGGACTGCAAGTAAGCGCCGACAGTCTTAAAGGCGCGGTCGAAAACGTGATTAAATCTTTCCCGAGGGTTTCGGGCGAAGGCGCGAGCATGTATCTCGGTAACGAAGCGGCGAAAGTCGTTGCCGCTGCCGAAAAGTATGCCAAAAAAGACGGCGACGCATACGTCGGAGTCGAGCATCTTTTTGAAGGTATTCTCGACAACCAAACGGCGAATCTAAAAAAACTGTTTTCGGCGTACGGCGTGGACAAGGCGGCGTTTCTGGACGCTTTGAAAAAAATCAAAACCGCGCCCAACACCACGGACAACCCGGAAGACACTTACGAAGCGCTCAATAAATACGGATACGACCTTGTCGAAAGGGCAAGAAACGGAAAGCTCGACCCCGTAATCGGCCGTGACGAGGAAATAAGAAACGTCATAAGGATTCTTTCCAGAAAGACGAAAAACAACCCCGTGCTTATCGGTGATCCTGGCGTCGGCAAGACCGCAATCGTTGAAGGGCTTGCACAGCGTATCGTACGCGGCGACGTCCCCGAAGGATTGAAAGACAAAAAGGTTTTCGCGCTGGATATGGGTGCGTTGATTGCGGGCGCGAAGTACCGCGGCGAGTTTGAAGAAAGGCTGAAAGCCGTCCTTAACGAAATTAAAAAACAGGAAGGCAGAACGCTTTTGTTCATCGACGAATTGCACACTATCGTCGGCGCAGGCAAGACCGAAGGCAGTATGGACGCAGGCAATCTCCTGAAACCTATGCTTGCCCGTGGCGAGTTGCACTGCATCGGCGCGACGACTTTGGACGAATACCGCAAGTATATCGAAAAAGATCCCGCGCTTGAACGTCGTTTCCAACCGGTGACCGTCGATCAGCCCGACGTCGAAGACACGATCGCGATTTTAAGAGGACTGAAAGAAAGATACGAAATCTATCACGGCGTGAGAATTCACGACCAGGCTCTCGTTGCGGCGGCGACCTTGTCCGACCGTTACATCACCGACAGATTCCTGCCCGATAAGGCAATCGACCTTGTCGACGAAGCGTGCGCCATGATTCGTACCGAAATCGACAGCATGCCTGCCGAAATGGACGACATCTCGCACAAGATAATGCAGCTTGAAATCGAAGAATCCGCATTAAAAAAAGAAAGCGACAAACTGTCGATGGAGCGTAAGGCGAGCATCGAAAAGGAACTTGCGGAACTTAACGCGAAGTTCAACGAGATGAAAGCCCAGCTTGAAAACGAAAAGAAAAAGATTGTCGGCGTTCAGGAAACCAAAGCCGAAATCGATAAAGTGAACCTTGAAATCGAAGAAGCGAAAAGGTCTTACGACTTCACGCGCGCGGCGGAACTGCAATACGGCAAACTTCCCGAACTTCAAAAACGTCTGGAAGAAGCCGAAAGCAAGGCGGGCAAACACGAGAATTCAAGCCTGCTCCGTGACGAAGTTACGGCGGACGAAATCGCAAAAATCGTCGCAAAATGGACGGGTATCCCCGTGACGAAACTTATGGAAAGCGAGAAAACCAAACTCTTGAATCTCGGCAACGAGTTGCATAAGAGAGTTATCGGTCAGGACGAAGCGGTCACGAAAGTCGCAGACGCAATCCTGCGTTCGCGTGCGGGCATATCCGATGAAAACCGTCCTATTGGCAGCTTTATGTTCTTAGGTCCGACGGGCGTCGGTAAAACCGAGCTTGCGAAAACCCTTGCGAATTACCTTTTCGACGACGAGAGAAATATCGTGAGAATCGATATGACCGAGTATATGGAAAAGTTCAGCGTGTCGCGTCTTATCGGCGCGCCTCCGGGATACGTGGGCTACGACGAAGGCGGACAACTTACCGAAGCGGTAAGGCGCAAACCTTATTCCGTCGTGCTGTTCGACGAAATCGAAAAGGCGCACCCCGACGTATTCAACGTGCTTTTGCAGGTGCTTGACGACGGCAGAATTACCGACAGTCAGGGCAGAACGGTCAACTTCAAAAACACGATTATCATTATGACCAGTAACCTGGGCAGTCAGTATATTCTGGACGGCATCGACAAAGACGGCAACATCTCGGCAGAGGCAAAAGAGCAGGTTTCAGCCTTGTTGAAATCGACGTTCCGTCCCGAATTCCTGAACCGTCTGGACGACATCGTAACGTTCACTCCGCTTACTCGCGACAGTGTAAAGAAGATAATCGGCTTGTTGCTTGAAAAACTCAATTCAAGGCTTGAAAGGCAAAATCTGCACCTTAAAGTTACAGATGCGGCAAAAGACGTCATTATCGACGGCGGCTACGATGTAACGTTCGGCGCAAGACCGTTGAAGCGTTTCATCGAAAGCCACATCGAAACGCCGGTTGCAAGAATCATACTTTCGGGCAACCTTGACGAAGGCGACGTAATAGTTGTCGACGCGGAAAACGGCTCGCTTAAAATCGCGCCCGAAAAACCCGAAAAATAAAACGAAGAAGCATCTCAAATCGAGATGCTTTTTTAATGCGAAAAATCTGCGCTTTTGAAAAATTGAAAGCCGTGCGCGGCGGGGCGCGAAAATTAAGGTCTATTTCGTTTTACAGTTTATCGTTGTATAAAGTGTAATATACCTATGGTCGGTAAAAACATCGGCCACGGAGGTTTTATGATTGAGATTAAAAATATCGTAAAAACTTTATCGCCCGAAAGAAACCCGTCGACGCGATTAAAAACCGATAATTCGCGCCTTTTTGGCGTTTTGGCAGAACCTTGCTCGGTTACGTACGCCAAAGTACGCGCCCTCGTAAGAACCTGCCAAGAACCCCAAAAATCCATCAAATTCTCGGTTTTTAATGATTATGTGCGCCTTTTTGAGTTTGGCAACGTTCGTATTATTATCTGTTGGCTATTAGTGGAAAAATAAATTACTGACGAACTATTGAAATCTGCATCAAAGTATGCACGACTTGACAATAAAAAACGACCGTGGGAACGGTCGTTTTTTGTGGGCGCGTGAAAAATTATAAACTTCTCAGGACTTTGTTGACTTCCGCCATATCGCATTTGCCGGCATATTCCGCCTTGAAGTGGCGCATTACGCTTGGCACCGATTTGTCGGGCAAGGTCATAATGACGGCTTTGATTTCGTCCTCGCTCATCATTTTGGGCAGGTACTTTTCGATTGCCGCGATCTGGTTGTTCAAAGACAGCACTGTGTCGGCTCTGCCAGCCTTTTCAAAAGCGTCCTTTTCTTCAAAGAGTTCCTTTTGCGTTTTTTTCAGGATCTGGACGTAGTCGGCGTCGGACATTTCCTCGCCTTTGCTGCGTTTTTCGATATTGAAGAGCATAAGTTTGTTTATGAGCGCGTTAAAAGCCGTGACGGTATCTTTGTCGTGCGCCTTCATTGCCTCGATTTTTGCTTTTTTGAAATCGTCGATATTCATAAAATCACCTCGGGAAAATTATAGTCCCAAGGCGGCGGAAAAGTCAATAAAATGCAACTAATCGTCGAGAGCGGTTTTTAATGCGTTCAGCCAGATTGTTTTGTCAAAGCGGGTGTTCAAGGGGCTTGTGGACGGCAAAAACAGGGCGGAATCCGAAAGATATTTGTAATTTTTCAGGAATATTTCCTTTGCCTTTCCGCCGTTCAAGATAATTTTTTTGATTTTTGCCTTGTCAAGGACTTGTCGTAAGTCCGCTACCTTATAATTTTTAATCGTGCTGTCAAGGCTGCCCGTTATTTCGCACTCGGCGACGACGTCCCAAAGGGCGATTTTGTGGTTTTTAAGCAGGGCTTGCTTTTCGCCTATCGTTTCGGGCGCGGGTTCGCCAAAGGCTTCTCCAAGTATTTTCCAGAATCTGTTTTGTTTGTTGCCGTAATAAAAGTTCGTCTCGCGCGAGATGACGCTCGGGAAACTTCCGAGAATCAATATTTCGCTGTTTTCGTCGAAGAACGGCAGAAATCCCTTGTAAATCATACTTGGATTATACAACAAAAAATGCGCGTGGGTATTGATTTATCGAAAATTTCGGGATATAATATTTCCAAACGGAAGGTGAGAAAAATGATTTTATATTTTACGGGTACGGGCAATGCGAAATATATTGCAGAAAAAATCGCAAACGTAACGGGCGACGAAACGAAAAACATCGTGGCATATACCCGCGATAACGAGAAATTTTTGCAAGGGGACGGGGAACGACTTATCCTTGTCAGCCCCGTGTACTACTGGGGTATTCCCGAATCGGTGAAAGGATTTCTGAAAACCCTGAAAACCGAAGGAAGATATTTCGCGATAGTTCTCGAATGCGGCGGAAGCACCGGGAACGCGCAGGGAGTGTGCGAAAGATACGTGCGCCCCGACGCGGTGTTCGGCGTTGTCGCGGTCGATAATTTTTGCCCGATGTTCAAAATCGAATCCGCCGAGGAAACGGAAAAACGACTTGATGCGCTTGACGAAAAAATCGCCGTTATCGCGGACAAAATCAGGAACGAAGAAAAGGGCGACTTCAATGCAGAAAAGGGAAGTTTTTATAAACTCAACACCGCGCTTTTATATCCGATTTACGAAAAATTCGGCGGAAGAAAAACAAAATTTTCGGCGTCCGACGACTGCGTAAATTGCGGACTTTGCGAAAGCATTTGCCCGGTGTCCGCAATAAAAATCGAGAACGGAAAGCCCGTATGGACAAAAGAAAAGTGCGATATGTGTCTGGGGTGTCTGTCAAGATGCCCGAAAAACGCAATCTCGATTAAGAAGTCTTTGAAAAACGGCCGCTACGTAAATCCGCGCGTCAAATTCTGAAAATCCCGAAAATAATTTTGAAAAAGCAGCCTTTTCAAGGCTGTTTTTTGTTGCCTTTTTATCATATCTTATATAAAATAACATTAAGTAATTTCTGTGTAGGTAAAGAGGATGCAAAAGAAGTTATCGAAGTTTTCACACGGTCTGAAAAAAATTCCCAAAGGTATCGTAAAACTCAAATGGGTGTTTCTCGTGCTGTTCGTCGCGCTGTCGATATTCGGCGCGGTGATGATTCCGCATACGAAAATCAACTATGACCTGACGGGGTATCTGCCCGCGAATTGCGATTCGTCAACCGCTCTCGAACTCCTGAAAAAAGAGTTTGACGACAAGGGCATGGCATACGTTATGGTTAAGGACGTTACGCCGGAAAAAGCAGGCGAAATCAAAACGAGGCTTGAAAAAGTCGAAGGCGTTGCGACGGTTACTTACGTTGAGAGTATGAACTACAAAAACAACTCGGCACTCTATACCGTAACGCTGAAAGACTATGACTCGACGGCGGGTGCGTTCGACGCGGTAAAAGACGTAATCGACGCTTTATCCGACGAAAAAGCATATTTATCCGGTCAATCTGCATTTTCATACTACACAAAACTTGAAACTGAACAAAGCATAATGAAGCTTGGAATCGCAATCGTCGTGATCATTCTTCTGGTTATGCTGTTCACGTCGAAGACTTATTTCGAACTCATCGTGCTCATCCTCGTTTTCGGCGCGGCGATGGCGATAAACATGGGGACGAATTTCTTGTTCGTCAACGGTATTTCTTACATTGCGAATCTGGTTGCGCTCGTGCTGCAACTCGCGCTGTCGCTTGACTACTCGATTATCCTTTTGCACCGCTATATGGAAGAAAGGGATAACGGCGAAGACGCAAAAACCGCAACGGTTACCGCACTTACGAAAGGGCTGCCCGAGATTCTGTCAAGTTCCCTTACGACGGTGGCGGGGCTTGCCGCGCTTATGCTGATGACGCTGTCAATCGGCTCGGAAATCGGGTTGTCGCTCGCAAAAGGTATCGTCATCTCTATGGCGACGGTCATATTCTTTATGCCGGCTCTTCTTGTGATTTTCGACAAACCCATTCAAAAAACCCGTCATAAATCTTTCGTGCCGAACGTAACGAAGCCCGCGCGTGCAATCGTCAAAGCAAGGAAAATTATCGTGCCGGCGTTTTTGCTTATCGCAATCCTTGCGGGAGTCGCGCAAGGTTTCAACAAATATTCGTTCAACTACAACAGCGGCTCGCTTATCGTCGCGCCGAAAAAGGTCATCAAAGAAACGGGCTTCGGTACGCTTAACTCGCTTGTCGTGGTTGTGCCGAAAGGCGACGCCGAAAAAGAACGCCAACTTGTGAAATACGTGGAGTCTTTCGACCTTATCGACAAATCGCAGACGACCGCACTGTCGACAATCAACGTGTATTCTTTCATCGACGCGGATTCTTCGGAAACGCTGTATCTTACCGACGAATTGTCCAAGGCGGAAATACTTGCCTTAATCGATAAAATTCCCGCGGAAACCGACAAAGATAAGGAAAAGGTAGCCTTGATGAAAAACTTTGCGAACACCTGGTTTGACGAATACGTCGGAAAATATATGCCCGAAGGCACCGACAAAGAAACCGCAAAAGTAAGGCTTATCGACCTTCTGGACTTCGCCGTCCGCGAAAAACTGAACAGCATTTCGCCGCTTTTGAACGGAAACGAAGAAATTAAAGCATATCTCGATCAGGTCAAACAAATTTCCTTTGCAAAGGCAAATCTCGAATCCGAAAACTATTCCCGCATCACGTTCAACATCAACGGCGGGGTGGAAGACGACGACGTGTTTGAACTTGTCAAAACCTTGAAATCGGGCGTGTCCGACTTTTACGAGGAAAGATATATCACCGGCGAAAGCGTCGTGTGCTATGAGATGAGCGAATACTTTATGAAAGACAACCTTATGGTGTGTCTGTTCACCGATTTGTTCATTCTGGTTATATTGCTTATAACGTTCAGGAATATTTCGCTTCCGATAATCCTTATTCTTGCGATTCAGGGCGGAATTTTCATCAACTTTGCGATTCCGTTCTTGTCCAAGACGTCGATTTCATTCATCGGCTACCTTATAATAAGCGCGATACAGATGGGCGCGACAATCGACTACGCAATCGTGCTTACCAACAGATACCGCGGCATAAGGAAAGATTTCACCGACCGCTACGACGCAATGGCTGCCGCAACAAACGCCGTGTTCCCGACAATTCTGACGTCGGGCGTCATTCTTACGGCAACCGGCTTCGTTATGAGCATGCTGTCGTCGGGTGTGGTGGCGCAACTCGGACTGTTGCTGGGCGTAGGCACGCTGACGTCGATAATCATCGTGTTGTTCGTCCTGCCGTCGCTTCTTCTGGTGACAGAGAAAGTCGTCGATAAAACCGACTTTTCAAAACTGTTCAGAAGAAAACAAAAAACCGCCGTCGAAGAAGTTACGCTAAGCCCCGACTTCACGGAGCCTTCCGACAACGCCGTAAAGGCACAGAAAACCGAAAACGAACAAGGTTGATTTTGCTATCGTAAATGAGTTGACAAAAAAGATATTTCGCATTATCATTTTCATATCGATATAAAAGGGCGTATTATGAAAAACTTCGTCGAAAACAAGTTTTATTACTATTACTTTCAAAACAACGTTTCATTCTGCAAGGGACGCTGAAAGTCGACGCACTTTTTTTTCAGGTAAGTTAGCGATTCCTTTGCGGAATCGCTTTTTTTATACGAAAAACCACGCCGATTTGCAATATATACGGAAAACGGCGCGAAATATGTGAAAAAACGATGGTTTTATAATCAAAATTGATTATAATGGAAAGACAGAGGTTTATATGAAAGATATTTTGGACGCAAGGAACGAAATCAACGAAATCGACAAACAAATGGCGCAGCTGTTCCAGAAAAGAATGGAAGCCGTGAAAGACGTTGCCGTGTATAAAAAGGACAACGGTCTGTCCGTCCGCGACCTTTCCCGCGAGGCGGAAGTCGCAAAACGCAATTCAAAATTCGTCACGGACGAAAGCCTGAAACCGTATTACGTCGACTTCATCAGAAACACGATCGACGTGTCCTGTAAGTATCAGGAATCGCTGCTTCGGAATATGACCGTCGCGTACTGCGGCGTTGAGGGGGCGTTTGCACACATTGCCGCGAAGAAAATGTTCCCGACCGCGACGTACAAGCCCTGCGCGACTTTTTCGGAGGCGTACGAGGGCGTCGAAAAGGGCGAATACGACTGCGCCGTGCTTCCGCTTGAAAACAGTTACGCCGGGGAAGTCGGCGAGGTTATGGATCTGACGTTTTCGGGCGATCTGCATATAAATCAGGTTATCGAAGTGCCAATTACGCACAATCTTCTGGCATTGCCCGGCGCAAGCGTCGACACGATAAAAACCGTCGTGAGCCATCCGCAGGCGCTCATGCAGTGCGCGGAGTTCATAAAGAAAAACAATTTTGAGGTCAAAGCGTACTCAAACACCGCGCTTGCCGCAAAGTTCGTCAAAGACAGCGGCGACAAAACGATTGCCGCGATTGCCTCCGACGAAACCGCAAACGTTTTCGGGCTCGATATCATTGAAAAAAGCGTCAACGACGTGAAAACCAACACGACGAGATTCGCCGCGTTTTCAAGGGTTGAAAATACGCCGTTTTGCCTTACGAAAAGAGAAAACGAAAACTTTATTCTGGTGTTCACGGTGCAGAACGAATCGGGCGCGCTCGCAAGCGCGTTGAACATAATCGGCGCACACAACTTCAATATGCGCGCGCTTCGTTCCCGTCCGATGAAAAACCTGAAATGGAATTACTATTTTTACATCGAGGCGGAAGGAAACGTCAATACGCAAAACGGAAAAGAACTTATGCAAGAGTTGTCCGCGCTTTGCGCCAAGCTGAAACTTGTCGGCAGCTACTTCTCGGACGAGGGATACGAAAAATGATTATACCCGTAAATCTTGACGAAAAATACGACGTCATCATCGAAAACGGCGCGCTTGACGACGTGGAAAAATACTTTAACCTTAACAGAAAGGTTCTGGTTCTTACCGACGACGGAGTGCCCGAAATGTACGCCGAAAAAGTCGCAAAAAAATGCGAAACCCCCGTTGTCGTGACACTTAAACACGGCGAAGAAAGCAAAAACTTCGACAACTTCAAACATATCCTTTCCGTTATGCTTGAAAACTCGTTTTCAAGGAAAGATTGCGTTGTGGCTGTCGGCGGCGGCGTTGTCGGGGATATCGGCGGATTCGCCGCGTCGTGTTATATGCGCGGCGTCGATTTTTACAACGTGCCGACAACCCTTTTGTCGATGGTGGACTCGTCAATCGGCGGGAAAACCGCAATCGACTTTATGGGAGTGAAAAACGTCGTCGGCTCATTTTATCAGCCGAAAGAGGTCGTGGTCGACCCTCGCGTTTTAAGCACGCTTGACGACAGACAATTTTACGCAGGGCTTGCGGAGTCGATAAAAATGGCGGCGACGTCGGACGCATCGCTTTTTGAGTTTATCGAAAACGCCGACGTGAAACGCGACGTGAAAGAAATCATCGAAAGGTCGATCCTCATCAAAAAATCCGTCGTGGAAAAGGACGAAAAAGAAGAGGGATTAAGAAAGGTTCTGAACTTTGGCCATACCGTCGGACACGCAATCGAAAGCGCGGAAAAGGGAAGGTTGTTGCACGGCGAATGCGTTGCGACGGGTATGCTGTACGCATGCTCCGACAGCGTAAAAACACGCCTTGAAAACCTTATGACAAAGTTTGGACTTCCTATAAAAACCGAAAAAACGGCGGCGCAACTTCTGCCGTACATCACGCACGACAAAAAAGCGAGCGGCGGAAAAATCTCGACGGTGTACGTCGACGAAATCGGAAGTTTCAAATTTATCGACCGCACCGCGGAAGAAATACTTTTAATATCGGAGAAAAAGAAATGAAAAACACGTTCGGAAACAGCATTTCGCTTACCGTATTCGGCGAAAGTCACGGCGAATGCGTCGGCGCGGTTATCGACGGACTCGCGGCGGGAATCGTCGTTGACGAAAACCAGATAAGGGAAGACCTTAAAAGGCGCGCTCCATCGATAAGCACGGACACCGCGCGCCGCGAAAACGACAATTTCAAAATAATGAGCGGCGTGAAGAGCGGCAGGACGACGGGCGCTCCGATTTGCGTGATTGTCCCAAACGAAAATACGAAAAGCGGCGACTACGATTACGGTATCGCGCGGCCGTCGCACGCCGATTACACGGCGTTTTGCAAATATCACGGATATGAAGATTACCGCGGCGGCGGACACTTCTCGGGGCGCGTAACGGCAGGGATAGTTGCTGCCGCTTCGATTGTAAAAAGCGCGCTGGAAAGCATCGGAATTAACATTGCGACGCACGTCATTGAATGTGCGAACGTGCAGGATAAGCCGTTTAACGACATCAAAAACGAGATATTAACCGTTAAATCCGCAACATTCCCCGTTATCGACACAGCACAAGGGAAGAAGATGCAGGAAGAAATCGAAAAAGCGAAAGCCGACGGCGACAGCGTCGGCGGCGTCACCGAAACCGCAATAATCGGACTGCCCGAAGGCGTCGGCGAGCCGTGGTTCGACAGCGTTGAAAGCATACTCTCGCACGCGCTGTTTTCAATCGGCGGCATTAAGGGCGTGGAATTCGGCAACGGCTTTGAAATGACAAAAATGAGAGGAAGCGCCGCAAACGACGCGTTCGCTTTGGAAAACGGAAAAGTCGTAACGATTACGAATAACAACGGCGGCGTAAACGGCGGCATCACCAACGGCATGCCCGTGATTTTCAAGTGCGCCGTGAAGCCCACGCCGTCCATTTACAAAACGCAGAAAACGGTCAATTTTTTGAAAAACGAAGAGACCGAAATCAATATTCGCGGCAGACACGATCCCGCGATAATAAGAAGGATTTGTCCCGTTATCGACGCGGTCGCAGCGCTTGCCGTCGCCGATCTTCTGCAACAAAAATACGGCGCGGACGTCATGACAAAAGGTATCGGAAAATGAAATACGGGCTTATCGGAAAACCGCTCGGGCACAGTTTCTCGCGCGAAATACACGCACTCATTGCGGACTACGATTATCGTCTTTTTGAAATCGACGAGGACGAGTTGCCGCGCTTTTTTCAAGAACGCGATTTTTCGGGCATAAACGTTACGATTCCTTACAAGCAGGCGGTGATTCCGTTTCTGGACGAAATATCCGACGAGGCGAAAAAAATCGGCGCGGTGAACACGATTGTCAAAAAGGAAGGGAAACTTTTCGGATTCAACACCGACTTTTTCGGTATGCGCGCGCTCATCAAAAGCACGGGGCTTGACCTTGAAAACAAAACCGTTCTGATACTCGGCACGGGCGGCACGTCGAAAACCGCCGTTGAGGTTTCAAAAAGCCTTGGCGCGACGGAAATCGTGAAAGTGTCAAGAAAAAAGTCTTCGGACACGGCGACATACGACGAAGCGTACGAAAAGTATTCGGGCGCGGACGTTATCATAAATACGACGCCAGTCGGAATGTTTCCAAATGCCGACAAAACGCCCGTCGATATTAAAAAATTCAAAAATTTGCAGGGTGTTATCGACGCGGTTTACAACCCCCTTCGCACAAATTTCGTGCTTGACGCCGAAAGTATCGGCGCAAAAGGGCTCGGCGGACTGTATATGCTTGTGGCGCAGGCTGTTTATGCGTCGGCGTTGTTTCTGGATAAAACCGCAGACGAGAACGTCATCGACAAAACGTACGCCCGCATACTTAAAGAAAAGCGCAATATCGTGCTTTGCGGTATGCCGTCTTCCGGGAAAACGACCGTCGGGAAAGAAATTGCAAAAGTTTTTGGCAAAAAGTTTATTGACACCGACGACGTCGTGGTTGAAAAACGGAAGGAATCCATAAGCGATATTTTTGAAAAGTACGGCGAAGGGGAATTTCGGAAGGAAGAGCGGCTTGCAATCGAGGAATTGTCAAAAGAGAATGGACTTGTTATCGCAACGGGCGGCGGCGCGGTACTGGACGAAAACAACGTACGCGCGCTCAAACGAAACGGCGTAATTCTGTTTCTGGACAGAAGCCTTGAAAACCTTGTCGCAACTGCCGACAGACCATTGTCCAAGGACAAGGAAAAACTCAAAAATCTTTTTGAAAAAAGATACGATGTTTATAAGTCGTGCGCGGACGCGGTAATCCCCGCAGACGGCGAAATCGCCGACGTAGTCGAAAAAATAAAAGGAGTTTTATTATGAAATTTCTTATTCTGAACGGACCGAACATCAATATGCTGGGCATAAGAGAGCCCGAAATTTACGGAGAAGAAACGTACGATGCCCTTGTCGAAAAGGTCAAAGAGCACGCGGAAGAAATCGGCGTGGAGGTCGAGTTTTTCCAGTCGAACCACGAAGGCGCGCTCATCGACGAAATCCAGCGCGCGTACTTTTCGCAAGTTGACGGCATCGTGTTCAATCCCGCGGGATATACGCATACGAGCGTTGCGCTTGCCGACGCCGTGAAAGCCGTGTCGATACCCACCGTAGAGGTGCATATTTCGTTCGTCAGCGAAAGGGAAACGTACAGACAGATAAGTTTTGTCCGCGCGGTCGCAATCGACACCGTCGAAGGGCAAGGGCTTAACGGATACCTTATCGCGATGGACGCGCTCAAAAATCATCTTATAAATAATGAAGGTTAAAATTCTGCCGTCAAAAACGTCGGGCGAAGTTTCGGCGCCGCCGTCAAAAAGTTTTGCTCACCGATATCTTATCGGCAGCGTTTTGTCGTGCGGAAAGTGCGTGATAAAAAATATTGCGGACAGCGACGATATTTCGGCAACGCTTTCGTGCATCGAACAACTTGGCGGAAGCGAAACGAAAGACGGAAATATCGTGACCGTTATTCCGACAAACGAAAAGCAAATCGAAAACGCGGTTTTCGACTGCAAAGAAAGCGGCAGTACGCTGAGGTTTTTTATCCCCGTAGTGCTTGCGACAGGCGCGAAAAACTGCACGTTTTTAGGGAGCGAAAGACTGCTTGCGCGCGGGATAAAGGAATACGAAAAACTTTTTGAAAACAGCGACGTAAAAATAAAATCCGACGAAAAATCAATCGAGGTAAACGGGACACTCTCGGCGGGGAATTACGAAATAAGCGGCGAGGTCAGCAGTCAATATACAACCGGAATGTTGTTTGCATTGTCGGTACTTGACGGCAAAAGCACGCTTAAAATCACGGGAAATGCCGAAAGCCGCGCTTACGTCGACATGACGATAAAAGTTTTGAAAGACTTCGGCGCGGACATTGCGGAACCCGAAAAAAACTTTTTTGAAATCAACGGAAAAGGACGGCTTTCGCCCGGTGAATTTACAGTTGAGGGCGACTGGTCGAACGCCGCATTTTTAATTGCGCTTTCCCGCCTTGTGGGGACAATAAGCGTTTCGGGACTTAACGAAAACAGCGTGCAGGGCGACAGATTTTTAAGCGTCGCATTTGATTCGCTGGACGGCGAAAACGCCGAAATCGACCTTAAAGACTGTCCCGACCTTGCGCCGATACTTTTTGCGTACGCCGCATATAAAAACGGCGGAAGGTTCACAAACACAAGGCGGTTAAGGGTAAAAGAAAGCGACCGCGCAAACGTTATGGCGGAAGAACTGAAAAAATTCGGCGCAAATGTTAAAGTGTACGAAAACAGTGTTGAAATTGAAAAAACGCAACTTAAACCGCCGATTGTGCCGCTTTGCGGACACAACGACCACCGCATCGTAATGGCGCTTTCGGTGCTTGCGGCAGTGTTTGGCGCTGAAATCGACGGGGCGGAGGCAGTAAACAAAAGTTATCCCGATTTCTTCCGCGTCATAAAAAAAGCAGGAGTAAACGTATATGAAATTCGATAAAAACACAAAAATTCTGATCGTAGGGCTTGGACTTATCGGCGGCAGTTACGCAAAGGCGTTGTCGGACGAAGGATACTTCGTTGGCGCAATCGACAAAAAGAAAAGTTCGGTCGAGTACGCGTTGAAAAACGGGCTTATACAGGTTGGCGAGACAAGTGTGAAAAAAGATTTCGTAAAAGACTTTGACCTTATCGTTTTTGCGCTGTATCCGCACGATTTCATAAACTGGATCAAGGAATATCAATCATCAATAAAGTCGGGCGCGCTTATCACCGACGTTACCGGTGTGAAGTCATTCGTCGTCGAAAACGTGCAGAAAATTCTTCGTGGCGACTTGGAATTCGTGGGGGCGCATCCGATGGCAGGCAAAGAAGTCAGCGGCGTCGAAAACGCCGATCCGAAAATCTTCGTCGGGGCAAATTACATCGTGACGCCCACGAAAAGGAATACAGACGAAAACGTGCAGGCGGTGCAAGATCTCGGCCGCGCGCTCGGTTTTGAAAGGGTATCGTCGCTTTCGCCCGAAGAGCACGACGAAACGGTGGGGTTTTTGTCGCATCTGACGCATTGCATCGCCGTATCGCTGATGGTATCCAAAAAGTCGCACCATCTTGCCGAATACACGGGCGATTCCTTCCGCGACCTTACCCGCATCGCAAAAATCAACGACGAAATGTGGAGCGAACTTTTCCTTGCAAACAAGGACGAACTCTTAAAACAAATGGACCTGTTTGAAGAAAAATTCAACCAACTGAAAGAAGATATCAAAAACGATAATCGTGAAAAAATAAGAGAAACGCTGCGCGAATCCACGGCGCGCCGCAAAGTGTTTGACAAAGACGCAAAGGAGACAAAATAAATGAATCTCGAATTCAAAAGAAAACTGCCAACGTTGCAGGAAATCAAGGCGATGTATCCGCTTGACGACGCGCTTGCGGCGCACAAAAAAGATACCGACGCCACACTCAAAAACATTTTTTCGGGGAAGGATAACCGCCTGCTTCTGGTAATCGGGCCGTGTTCCGCCGACAGAGAGGACGCCGTTCTCGACTATATTTCAAGGCTCAGGCGCGTGCAGGAAAAGGTTGCCGACAAAATCGTCATCGTGCCGCGCATTTATACCAACAAACCGCGCACGACCGGCGACGGCTACAAGGGAATGCTGCACCAGCCCGATCCCAACGCCGACGAAAATATGCTGAAAGGGCTGATCGCCATAAGGAAATTGCACATAAAGGCACTTAACGAAACAGGATTTTCCTGTGCGGACGAAATGCTATATCCCGAAAACCATCTGTATCTGTCCGACGTGTTGTCGTACGTTGCGGTCGGCGCAAGGTCGGTTGAAAACCAATTCCACAGGCTCACGGCAAGCGGGCTCGATATTCCCGTCGGCATGAAAAACCCGACAAGCGGCGATTTGTCCGTTATGATGAATTCGATACGCGCGGCGCAGCATCCGCATACATTCGTGTATTCGGGGTGGGAAGTGAACAGCGCGGGAAATACGCTCGCGCACGCGATTCTGCGCGGTTCGGTGGATAAAAACGGACAGGCAATCCCGAATTACCATTACGAAGACCTTATCAAACTTTGCGATCTGTACGCGAAAAGCGGGCTTGAAAATCCCGCCGTCATCGTCGATACCAACCACTCGAATTCGGCAAAAAAATTCGACGAGCAACCGCGCATCGCAAAAGAAGTGTTGCACTGCACGCGTTATTCCAAAGATATCGGAAAAATGGTGAAAGGGCTGATGATTGAATCGTATATCGAAGACGGCTCGCAACCGTCGGACGGCAAAATTTACGGAAAATCCATCACCGACGCATGCCTCGGGTGGGACAAAACCGAAAGGCTTATTTACGATATCGCGGATTTAAGATAAAAAAATTAACGATAAAGTCATTCTTCATCAAAAAAACGAAAAATAAAAGCGCGGACAAAACGTCCGCGCTTTGCATTATACAATCGTATTAAAAGAATCTTGCGACAAGGTCTTTGGAGTATTGCACCGTTTCTTCCATATCGCCGAAGCTCATGATTTCGCCGGCGTAATAGGTGTTGAGCTGACCTTGCATACTTTCGACTTTTTCGTACCAGCCGTCGGCGTAGTCTTTCTCAAACACGTGGGGGAAGTAATACCACTTTCTCTCATAGACGCATTTGTCGATGTCGATGCCGCAAAGTTTCATATCGTCCCAAGCCATCTTTTTCGCTTCTTCGTAGGTTTTGAGTTCCTTACCCTTGTAGTTGCGCAGGACGTAAGTTGTAAGAACCTGATTGGGTTCGTCCTTCCATCTGTGATAGAACACCATAAGGTGACCGAGTCTTTCGGGAACCATGTTGTCGAAGAGATAGCCCGACATATCGGGGTAATAAGTGCCTTTCTTGCAGGTGATTGCGGTGACGTCGTAGCGTTCGTAATCGATTTTTGCGAAAAGCGCTTTTTCCTGTTCGGTCGCGTCGAAGTAGGACGGCAGATATTGCAGGGGAGCGGTGACGATGATTTTGTCGTATTCTTCCATTTCGTCGCCGATATAAACCTGAACTTTGCCGTTTTCACGCGTAACTTTCGTGATGTTGACGTTGAGGCGAGCGGGGTGTTGCAGTTTCTCGTTGACCGCTTCGTAAATGCTTTGCGTGCCGTCTTTCCACGTCCACAAATCTTTGTTTACGAAGTACATTGCGGTTGCGAAGTCAAGGTATTTCAAGACGTATGCCGCGGGGATTTCGTCAAAGAAACCGTATCCGAACGCGGTGTAAGGCCCGATCCAGATTTTCTGTGCAAGTTCAACCTTGTTGAGTTTGCAGAAATCCTTGAAATTCATGCACAAATCTTTGAGGTTGGGGTTTTCGCCGACAACGTGTTCGCCGGTGACCGGATCGTACCCGTCGTATTTACCCTCGGAAATTCCCTTGTGACCGGTGTATTGATATCCCTTGTACTTGGTCGCAAGAAGCGTGCCGAGTTTTTTGACCTGTGATTTCATCTTCAAAAGATGCGGGATAAGCAGGGGGTTTTTCTTCGGATTGAACGGATCGTACGGTTTGCCGTTCATTTTGCGATACGCACGTTCGAGTTTCGGTCCGTTGTGATCGACGCCGCCGAATAATTCAAGCTCATGCACGGCGTAATACGTCGGGCAACCCATAATCGCGCCCATTTCAAATCGCTTTCCGTCATGATACGGAGAGTGGCATTTTCCGCCGACGTGGTCTTCTTTTTCAAGAATCGAATAATTGGTATAACCGTTCTTTTCAAGATGAACTGCCGCGCTTAATCCCGCGGGACCGGCGCCGATGATACAAATCTTTTCATTCTTTGCCATAATAATCTCCTTGAACTAAGTAAGTCTTGCGACCTACAAATTATTTTTCTTATAAAACAATTATACCACCTATTTTTACAATGTAAATACTTTTGTTAAAATTTTGACGAAAAATATCGAAAAGTTGCGTTTAAGTATTCACAACGTAATTTCGGCGTGGTATAATGAGATTGATTTAAGAGGTGAAAAAATGAAATTTACGTCTTTTGTTCAACTTTTACACAGCGGTGCGACGAATTATCCCGACAACGTTGCGCTCTTGTACGACGAGGGCGGAACTACGGTCAAAAAAACGTACGCGCAGTTATACGCCGACGTCAAAGATCGCGTCCGCGCGCTTGAAAGTATGAAAGAAACCTGCGTGGGTATTCTCGAAGCGCCGTCGGAAAAATGGCTTGTCGATATGTTCGCGTGCGTGATTGCCGGAAAGCAAACGGTGCTACTCGACGCGATGTCGGACGCCGCGACGCTCCAAAAATGCGTTCTCGCAACCGACGTCGAAACTATTCTCACCGACAACCTGACCGCGCCGTATGCGACCGCTTTGACGTTTTGCCCGCATACGCTGAACAGGACGGACGGAGAAGGCGATATATTGTTTTTCACGTCGGGCACTACGGAGTCCTCAAAAGCGGTGGTGCTGACCTCGAAATCCCTTTGCGCCAGCGCCTGGAACGGACAGGAAAGATGCCCGTGCAACGAAAACGACAATTTGCTTTGCGTGCTTCCGCTCACTCACGTGTTCGGGTTCGTATGTTCGATGCTGTGGCCGTTGTCGCAGGGCGCGTGCGTGTCGTTGACAAGGGGGCTTCGTTATCTCCCGTTCGACGCGAAATATTTCAACCCGACGATTATATCCGTCGTGCCGTCCGTGTTGAAATTCCTTTTGAACTTCAACGCGCTTAACGATAATTTGCGTATGGTGCTTGTCGGCGCGGGCCCCGCAAGCGAGCAGGTGCTGGACGCCGTGAAAGCAAAGGGCGTCGAAATCCGCTTTGGCTACGGGCTGACCGAAACGTCAAGCGGCGTTGCCATAAGCACGGGCGAAAATCCGTTTGCGATGACGCCGTGTCCCGACGACGAAATCATGCTTTCGGGCGACGGCGAAATATTGATAAAATGCCCCGAATGTATTATGAAAGGGTATTATAAAAACAAAACCGCAACCGACGAAGTGCTGATAAACGGCGTGTTCCATACGGGCGATCTCGGCAAATTCGACAAAGACGGCAACCTTTATATCACGGGCAGAAAAAAAGATATACTCGTCCTTGAAAACGGCACGAAAATTTATCTTGCCGAGTGGGAGGCGGAACTTCAAAAAGCATTGAATATCGACGATATCGCGCTCGCGCAAAAAGACGGCGCCGTGACGTTGTTCGTCGGCGACAAGGACGGCAATATCGACAAGGACGACGTGAAAAACAAAGTAAACGAATTCAACAAAACAAAATCTTTCGACCGACAAATCGGGGACGTCTGCATTATGCCGCACGCCCTTGAAAGGACGGCGACGGGCAAAATAAAACGCTGGGCTTTATAACGACGTATTCTACACAAAGGAGTATAAAAATGCAAGTCACAAAACAAGAAATTCAGGACAACCTTACAAAGTTGGTGAAACAATACGTTCCTTCTCTTCAAAACGAAGAAATCACGCGCGAAACCCCCATCAATTCAAAGGGGTACGAATCGCTCAATTACATATATATCGTATGCACGCTTGAAAGCGACTACAACGTAAAAATTCCCGATAAGGTGTGGATGAAACTACGCAGCGTCGGCGAAGTCGTGGACGTAGTTTACGATATGGCAACGAAAAAATAATTTTGCGGAATTTTGCAAAACAGCCGCTTAATCATACCAAAAATATGGATAAAGTCAACGATTTAATATATAGGGTACGCAAGAAGATGCTTGCCGACGACGTTACGATGTTTCGGAAATTGCGCCCGTCGGTGCTTTTAAGGCTAATTCAGGAAATATCCATCGCACACACCGAAGCACTTGGCGCAGGCAGGGCGAAAACGCTTGACAAAGGCGTTTTGTGGGTTGTCGCAAGAATGAAAATCGAAATAAGCAGGCTCCCTTCTTACGACGAAACCGTTACCCTTGAAAGCTTTGCGGGCAAGACTTTGCGCGTGCTTTTTCCGCGGTATTACGAAATGCTGGACGAAAGCGGAAATACGCTTGTCAAAGCAAGCGCGGTATGGCTCCTGATGGACGAAAAAACAAGGCATATGGCGTTCCCCGAAGAGTATGGCGTTGAGATCCCGTCCCTTGAAAAAGATATCGGGATTTCTCTTCCGTGCGGCGTTTCGCCGGGCACTCAGAAAAACAAGAAAAATTTCGTGGCGTCATACAGCAGGGTTGACATCAACGGACATATGAACAACAGCAAATACGTCGACGAAGCCGAAGACTTGCTCGGCGCGGAATACCTTGAAACTCACGAAATGAAGTCGCTTGAAATCGAGTTCAAGTCCGAGATAAAATACGGCGCGCACGTACGTTTGGAATACACGATAAACGGTGACGAACTTACCATGGCGGGATACGTGAGAAAACGCCCGTGTTTTGCGCTCACGTCAAAGTTTGCGTGCACGGAACAGAAGTAAATTATTTTTGTGATTTTCAAGTACGCGATATTAAAAATATTTGACGATACCGCGCGATTATGATAAAATGCAGGCAAATAAGGGAGTAATCGGCACCCTTCACCCGGGGTGTAATAAAGCCGCTAACACGAGCGCAAACTCCGGTTTTATTTGAAATGATGAGACTTATCCGTAAGGATAGGTCTTTTTTATTTTCCGAAAGCCGGAACAAAACGATATCGACCTTACGAACAAAACGTTACAAACAAAATTTTCAACAATAGATACAGGAGTTTTTATGAAACACTATCTTGAAAACATCGACGAAGTTTGTCGGGACGTGAAAACGGGCGTCGACGGCATAACTTCGCAAGAGGCGGAATCTCGTCTTGAATCAAACGGCAAAAACAAACTTGCCGAGGGTAAAAAAGAGCCGATTGTTCTGCGTTTGTTAAAGCAGTTTATCGAGCCGATGACGCTGATACTCATCGTTGCCGCGATAATTTCGGGTATTCTGACTGCGGTCAACAATTCTTCCGGCGGCAAAAAAGAGTTTCCGTCCGACGTCATCATAATAATGGCGGTCGTCATCATCAACGCGGTTCTCGGCGTCGTGCAGGAGAGCAAGGCGGAAAAAGCCATCGACGCGTTGCAAAAAATAGCCGCCGCCACCTCAAAGGTCATAAGGGACGGAAAACTCGTCGTCGTAAAAAGCGAAGATCTGGTTGTGGGCGACGTGATTGTCCTTGAAGCGGGCGACGCGGTTCCGGCGGACGCGCGAATTATCGAGTGCGCGAGTATGAAAGCCGAAGAAGCCGCGCTCACCGGTGAGTCAGTTCCCGTGCTTAAAACGTCGGACGCCATAAGCGCACAAAGCGGGGAAGTACCTCTCGGCGACAGGAAAAACATGGTATTTATGGGCAGCACCGTCGTTTACGGCAGAGGCAAGGCGGTTGTCGTCGCAACGGGTATGGACACCGAAATGGGCAAAATCGCGACCGCGCTCACTCAGGCAAAGGAAAGCAAAACGCCCCTTCAACAAAAACTTTCGCAACTCAGCAAAGTGCTTACGTATCTCGTAATCGGCATTTGCGCGGTGATTTTTGCGGTCAGTATGATTCGCGCCGCCGCCACAGGAACGCTTAAAGCGAACACTGCCGCGACGATACTCGACACGTTTATGGTTGCGGTATCGCTTGCCGTTGCGGCAATTCCGGAAGGTCTTGCGACGGTTGTAACGATCGTGCTTTCAATAGGCGTAACCAACATGTCAAAGCGCAACGCGATAATAAGAAAACTCACCGCTGTCGAAACGCTCGGCTGCACGCAAATCATCTGCACGGACAAAACGGGCACGCTTACTCAAAATAAAATGACGGTTGTCGACCATTACGGCAGCGACGAAAATCTGCTTGCAAACGCAATGTCGCTTTGCTCTGACGCCGAGTTCGACAAGGAAAAAGGAGAGGCAGTCGGAGAACCTACCGAGTGCGCGCTTGTCAATTACGCGGCGACGCTCGGACTCGATAAAAACAATCAAAAAGAGATTTATCCCCGCATAGGCGAAATACCGTTCGATTCCATGCGTAAGATGATGACCACCGTACATAAGGACGAAAACGGCAATATTCTGCAATTCACGAAAGGCGCGCCCGACGAAATTGTCAAACGTTGTTCGTTTTATCTCAAAGACGGAAAAGCGGTTAAAATGGACGAAGGGAAACGCGATGAAATTCTCGCCGCAAACAAAGAGATGGCGGACAGGGCGCTTCGCGTGCTTGCAGTCGCTCAAAAACGTCTTGATTCTGAAAAAAGCGAATATACCACCGAAAACGACGAAAAAGATATGTGTTTCGTGGGGCTTGTGGGTATGATAGATCCCGTTCGTCCCGAGGTCAAGCCTGCAATCGACGAGTGTAAAAAAGCGGGTATTCGTCCCGTTATGATCACGGGCGACCATAAGGATACAGCGGTTGCCATCGCAATGCAACTTGGGATTATCACCGATCCGTCGCAGGCAATCACGGGCGCGGACCTTGACAAAATCAGCGACGAAGATTTCGCAAACGACGTGGAAAAATATTCGGTTTACGCCCGCGTGCAGCCCGAACACAAAACAAGAATCGTCAACGCCTGGCGCGCAAAAGGATACATAACCGCAATGACCGGCGACGGCGTCAACGACGCTCCGTCAATCAAAAACGCCGACATCGGTGTGGGTATGGGCATCACGGGCACCGACGTCACAAAGAACGTCGCGGATATGATACTCACCGACGACAACTTCGCGACAATCGTTTCGGCAGTGGGCGAGGGAAGACGTATTTATGACAATATCCGCAAATCCATTCAGTTCTTGCTGGCGTCCAATCTTTCGGAAGTGCTGTCCATTTTCATCGCGACGCTTGCCGGGTTCACCATATTTAAGCCCGCGCATCTGCTTTGGATAAATCTCATTACGGATTGCTTCCCGGCGCTTTCGCTCGGTATGGAATCCGCAGAAAGCGACGTTATGAGCCGTCCGCCCAGAAACAGCAAAGACGGCGTCTTCGCAAACGGTATGGGCTTTGCAATCGGATATCAGGGCATACTTATCACCCTGATTACAATCGCGTCCTATTTCATCGGCGCGGAGGCCCTTGCGAAAATGCACCACGCGGAAGCAATCGCAAACGGCGCGTACAGCGCGGAAATGCTCGGCTCGTCAATGGCGTTTCTGACGCTTTCGATGGCGGAAATCTTCCATGCGTTTAATATGCGCTCTTTGCACGGCTCGGTTTTCAAAATCAAAAAACGCAACTGGTGGCTCTGGGGAGCGGGCATACTCTCGTTGCTGCTCACAACCCTCGTCGTTGAGGTCAGACCGCTTGCGGACGCCTTCGACCTTGCAAAACTCGACGGGACGGAATACGCCATTGCCATCGCGCTCGCATTTTCCATTATTCCGATGGTAGAGTTGGTTAAGGCAATCGCACGCGCCGTCCGCAAAAAGAAAGGGATTGTCCTTTCCGCATAATCGACAGCCAAAAACAGAATAATATCCAAAGTCGTTCCGGAACAAATAATATTTGTGTCGAAGGGTGATTTTGGGTGACAAAAGAAGAAGTCCGATGAGCCTGTAACCCGGTGTTCATCGGACTTTTTCGTTGGTGGAGATGAGGGGGCGTAGCAAACAACGTTTGCGTAATAGCGAAGCAATGTCGCACACTGTGCTTTTGAAATTGCATTATCGGGGGCGATTATGCTCACTCGTTTGCTTGTGTGCTCCTTTTCCCCAAAAGTACAAAAGTATCTTTTGGGGTCCCCTGAATATCGCAAAAGCGATCGTCTACGCTCAACGCTTTGTTGCAAGCAACAATGCTACGCATTCGTGCGACAAATCGCACAATCGTTGGCTATGTCCGCTGCGCTCGATTTCCGCAAATGCAAGCGCTTGCTTCTCTCTTCGCTTGCGGTCAGCCCGCAGGGGTTCACACCGCAGGTGGCACGGCATCGCCGCGCAGAGCCCCCGAAAAGAAAAAGAACCCGATAAAATCAGGTTCGTTTTTTTCATCTGTGGTGGAGATGAGGGGGGTCGAACCCCTTACCTCTTGAATGCCATTCAAGCGCTCTACCAGTTGAGCTACACCCCCAAGGCGGATAACAAACGTAAATATACTATTTTTACGTCGTTTTGTCAACTGCATTTGAACAAGTGGGTGAAATGTTTCGGAACAAATTTTTTTGGGTATTTGATACATTCGCGATTCGCGCGTGCACGCGCAGCGCGCACCTAATTAAAGATAAGCATTGTTTAATTACAACTATTTATATTTTGTATACGGACATTTATTACATCCGTAAAGTTTTTTATGCATAAAAATATGCGATTATGCCAAAATCGTGCATAAAATTCAAAAAAATAATCCATATTAGTTTTGATTTCTAAATCGCACGCTAATTAAAAGTAGCGTAATGTATAATTTCAATAACTATTTTATCAAAGTAGTGCTTTAATTGACTAAATTTTTTAGGAGGTAACAAAATGAAGCAAAAGAAATTACTTATGCTCATCGCGATGGTACTTGTCGTAGTGCTTTGCGCCTCTGTCCTTACTGCTTGCAAGAAGGATAAGGGCAATGACGACGAAAATGTAACAAAGCCCGGCACAGGTTGGGAAGACCCCAAAATGTACACCATGCGTGAGTACACTTCTCAAATGCCGAGTCAGTGGTGCACGATTTTGTCAAGTGACAACGTCAACAACACGATGGAATCTTATTTCACGAGTGCATTCTATGAGTTCAACTACAAATTCGATGCAAACGGCAAGATCGTTCCCGGCGCATACACCGTTGAATACTCTGCGTCGACCAAACTCGAAGACGTAACGAAAAAATATGCAGGCAAATATGGTCTTGCTGCCGACGCTGAAAAAGGTCAGGCTTTTGCAATGACGCTTCGTAACGATCTTAAATGGGATGACGGCACGCCTATCAAAGCTGCTGACTTCGTTTACACGATGATGCAACAACTTTCGCCGAAGTACCTTTTTGCAACCGCGTCCAACTACTATTCGGGCAACTACGTCATTCACAATGCTCAAAACTACGTTAAACAAGGTCAAAAAGGCTGGTTTGACAATGGCAATATGAATCTTGCATATTCGGACCTTGCTCTTGGTGCAGATGGAAAGTACACGCTCAAAGGCAATGAATGCACTATTGCATTGAAAAAACCGTTGGTGTGGTTACAAGGCAACACCCTTGATTCTTATGTGACGAATGCTCCTCAATACTTTGATACCGCAGCATATGCAAGCCTTCTTGCACTTGCCGATGCAAACGGCGACGTTGCGGTGACCGCTGAGTCTTTGGCACTTCTCACAACGGTTATCACTGCAAAAGCAGCTTGGGGCGAAACCAAAGAAAATACAGTTGGTTATATGTACGTCAATTATGAATATCCTGCAATGGACTTCTCCGAAGTCGGTTATTTCGTTGGCGACAACGAGTATGAACTCGTTATGGTCATTGACGGAACTTTGAATCCGCTCGATGCAGAAGGCAATCTGACTTATGAGGCAGGTTACTATTTCAGCAGTTGGCCCCTTGTCAAGAAAGATTTGTGGGAAAGATGCGAAGACCAAAGCAAAACTCCGTATGCCAACAGCTACTGCACGACACAGGAAAAGAGCGCAAGCTGGGGTCCCTACAAACTCACGAATTATCAGGATCAAAAAACCTATACCGTTTCGCGTAATGACAAATGGTTTGGATATGGTCTTCCGCAATATGCGAACCAATATCAAACAGACGCTATCGTAACGGAAAAGATCGAAGAGTGGGATACCGCATGGCTTGCTTTCCAAAAGGGTAACCTTGACGGCATCGGTATGGACGTTAAGATTGCTGCGGATTACAGAACGTCGAAGCGTGCTTATTTCACGCCGGAAACCTATACTTTCGACCTTAACATTCAATCGAATGCAACCAGCAAAACCGATAAGAGAAACAACCTGCTTCTTAACTATGCAGATTTCAGAAAAGCAATTTCGCTTTCTCTTGATCGTGACGATTACTGCGCAAAGAACAATCCGAGCTCGCAAGCTGCACTTGGACTGCTCAACAGCATGTACTACTATGACGTAGAAAACGGCAAAGTATATCGTGATACCATCCAGGCAAAAGAAGCTATTCTCAATGCGTATGGCGCAACAAAGAATGCGGATGGTTCCTGGAAAGTCGGCGAAACCACTTACACGGACATCGAAGATGCTCTTGACGCAACGACCGGTTACAACCTTACGCTTGCTCGTCAGCTTGTTGAGAGCGCAGTAGCACAAGCGAAGAAGGACGGCAAATATAGCGATGGCGATGAAATTATTTTAACATACGGCATTGAAACGCAAAGCGCTAATACCGATAGGGTTAAAAACTGGTTCCAGGCTGCATTTGACAATATGACCAAAGGCACTTCAATCGAAGGAAAAGTTAAGATCGAATACTTTATGTTTTCTAGTGCGACATGGTCTGAACAATTTGCAGACGGCGAATACGATCTGTGCTTCGGCGCATGGGGCAACGCTCCGTTCAACCCCGCATATCTCCTTTGCGAAACTCAAATAAGCGATGAGAACAGATATGCAGTCAAATGGGATCCGACTACTGTCGAGGTTACGGTCAAGGCAACGCCCGATGACAAACACAAAGACGGCAATTACACCTACAACCTTGCACAATGGAGACTTATCCTTCAAGGCAAAGACGGTTGCCCGGTCAACTTCAAGAACTTCCCGATGGAAGATCAACTTGCAGCGCTTGGCGCAGTTGAAACTGCAATCCTGAAAGAGTATTATTCCATTCCTGTTTTCAGCAGATATTCTGCAAGCTTGATGGGATATAAGGTCGATTACATATCCTATGAATACAACACCTTTATGGGATATGGCGGAATCCGTTATATGACATTCAATTATGACGACACCGCATGGGCTGAATTTGTAGCTTCAAACAACAATATTCTGAACTACAAATAAAAACTAAATTGTTGTGAAACAATAAGTCTTTAACAATCCGGAGTTGAGGGCAATGCATATTGTCCTCACTTCGCATTGTTTAAGGATAATTACATATAAGAGGATTTCTTATGTATATGTTCAAATACATACTCAAACGTATCGGACTAATGCTGTTCACTTTTTCGGTGATTATGCTTATCTGTTTCGTTTTGATAAAATCCCTTCCTATACCGCTTAATGACGGCTTAGGAAAGGACAAAGAATTGCTTGAAGCAAATTTACGCGCAAGGGGATATTACGACCCGATTATGGTTCAGCTGGGACGTTATATCGAGCGTATTTTTACAAAAGGCGACTTCGGCATTGGTACGACAATGTCCGGGTTTATAAACAAACCGGTGTGGGATTCGTTTATAAAAAGCATGCCACCCACAATACTTATAAATGTTTATTCGTCTATTATCGGTGTGCCGATTGGTCTGGCGCTTGGAATTTTTGCCGCGCTGAAAAAGAATAAGTGGCAAGATCAGATTATTTCCACAGGCGTTATGGTGCTTATTTCGGTGCCATCGATTGTTTATGCTTTTTTAATTCAGTATTTTCTGTGCTTTAAGGCGAATCTATTCCCGCTAACGATGGCAAGTGGAACTAATTACTTAACATGGAAAATGTTTCACAGTATGATGCCGGCGGTGCTTGCACTGTGTCTGGGTTCGATTGCGGGGTATGCTCGTTATACTCGCGCGGAACTTACCGAAGTTCTGACAAACGAGTTCATGTTGCTTGCAAGGACAAAAGGTCTTACGAAAGGGCAGGCGATTGTGCGCCATGCGTTAAGAAATGCAATGGTGCCGATTTTCCCGATGATTTTGGGCGAATTTATTTCCGTTCTTAGCGGGTCGCTTATCATTGAAAAGTTCTTCTCGATACCGGGCGTCGGCAGCTTATATTTGAACTCAATTAATGCACTCGACTATGACTTCTTTATGTTGCTTTCGGGCTTTTACACTCTGGTTGGTCTTCTTGCAGGTATCATTGTCGATATCAGCTATGGCATGATCGATCCGAGAATCAGAATGGGGGCGAAGTAATATGGAAGATATCTATAAAAATATACCCGCAGAAAAATTCCAGTTTGTTGAAAGACAAGACTTGGTTCACGAAAAGGTGCTTGAAACAAAACCCCGCAGTTTCCTTGCGGACGCGTTTTCGCGGTTTTGCAAAAATAAGGGCTCAATCGTAGGAGCGGTCATTATTTTAATTTTGGTTTTGTATGCAATTTTAGGCACGATTTTCTCACAGTATTCTGTTTCCCACAGAGATACGTATTTCCGTTACACACGCCCGCGTAGCGAACTGTTTGCAAAAACGAATTTCTGGGACGGATGCGAGAAAAAGACATTGTCCAGTGCAACGTTTTATTACTATTACTATATGGGAGAAGAAACGGGGCATTATGCAATCAAAAATCAAGAATTCACTGAAAACGGAGAATTCTATGACTTCCGTCTGGATTCGTATCAAAAAACCGGATGCGTTTATCTGAAAATGTCAAAAGAAGAATATGAAACTCTTCAACAATATCAAAACGAAACGGGGAAACAAGTAATATATCCTGCGCTCAGACTCTCGATGAAGAGAATGGTTGACACTTATCAAATTAAGACGAAAGGAAACGTTTCCGTTGATACAGCCGCGAATTATTACTACAAATTTAATGAAAACACGATGGAGCCGGTGTTTAACGCAAAAGGCGAAATCGTGCCGGATTACAAAACGCACACGGTCGGTCAAGTTTCGAATGACAATTACAAATCATTGCGTATTGCGGGCGACGGCGAAAACGGCATAGAATACGAATACGCGCGTCCAAACGACGCAGGCTATGAGGTGCGTGTAAACTATTACGAATATTATATTTTCAATCACTCGTACGTGCTTAAAGACGGCATAGAAAAACCGTCGTTCCTGTTTGGCGCAAACGAAGAAGGTCAGGACATTTTCACGTGTCTTGCCGCGGGCGCGTTATTCTCGTTCGGTTTCGCAATAGCTGTTGCGCTTGTCAACCTTATAGTCGGCGCAATTTACGGCGCGATCGAGGGCTATTACGGCGGCAAAGTCGACTTGGTCATGGAAAGATTTTCGGATATTTTGTCCGCAGTGCCGATGATGATTGTCGTTACTTTGCTTAAACTGCATATGGGCACTTCCGGCGCTGTTCTTGTTTTGTTCATTTCCTTCTTCCTGACAGGCTGGATAGGAATGGCGTCTACAACAAGAATGCAGTTTTATCGTTATAAAAATCAGGAATATGTTCTTGCAGCCCGCACGCTCGGCGCAAGCGACGCAAGGATTATAGTGAAACACATCTTCCCGAATGCCGTCGGCACACTCGTTACAAGTTGCGCGTTGGTGATCCCGTCGATGATTTATTCGGAAGTCAATCTGAGCTATCTCGGAATTATCAGCTTAACGTCGGGCAATCTTACAAGCGTCGGCACGCTTCTTTCAAGCGGTCAGAGCGCATTGTTAACCGCGCCGCACGTTGCTCTTATGCCGTCACTGTTCCTTGCATTATTATTGTTGAGTTTCAACTTGTTCGGCAACGGACTTCGCGACGCGTTCAACCCGTCGCTCAGAGGATCGGAGGAATGATATGGAAAAGAAACTTGAAGTTAAAAATCTGAGAATTTCGTTCCGTACCGACGCGGGCAAAGTTCAGGCAGTACGCGGCATCGACTTCGATTTGTACAAGGGAGAAACCTTGGCAATCGTCGGCGAGTCGGGCAGCGGCAAATCCGTCACGAACAAAGCAATCATCGGTATCTCCGCTCCCAACGCCATTGTCGAAAGCGGCGAGATTATCTATGACGGCATGGATCTTTTGCAGATCAACGAGGAAGAGTTCCATAAACTTCGCGGCGACAAAATCGCAATGATTTTCCAGGATCCGCTGTCGGCACTCGACCCCATCAACCGCATCGGTATGCAACTTACCGAAGCGATGATTCTGAAAAACCGCGCCAACCGCAGAGAGTCGAGGAAAGCGTTCAACACCCGCATGAAATTGCTGTGCGCCGCCATGAACGACGCAATGGGCGTTGACGAAAAGTCCCCGCGCGGCGTCGAAAACGCAAAACTCTGCAAGGATTTCGATACGTTTGAGTGCTTGCACCTTAAACTCGAAGGCGCATATAACGTCGCATACGAAAACGCAGAAAACGGCTTGGAAAGCGCGGACGACTTGCTTTTCCATATTGAAAAGAACGCCGTGTCCGAATTTGCCCGTTCCGTGCGCGAAATCGTTGCAAACGCCGAAAAATCGGTCAACGAATACGTTTCGGACAGCGACATCGTAGAATTCGCAAAAGCCTTTAAAATCGAGGCGGGCAACGTAAGAAAAACAAGGGGCAAAGAAAAAGATTATTCAAAAGTCGTCGCTCCGCTTACCGCGCTTCGCGATAAGTTTAAGGAAGCGGTCGATAAGAAAATGCCCAACTTCTTTGCGTTTGCGTACTATAAAACGTTCGGCCACAACGAAATGCTCCCCGACGGCGATATCGACGAATTGAACGCGTTTTTGAGAAAATACCTTGACGATAACTTTATGCTTTCGTTCATCGAAGACGTCAAGAAAGGCGTCGTTTATTCGTTTGAAAAATCGATCGAGAAGAAAAAGGACGTCATAGAACTCATCAGGGCGAACCGCGCGGTGTACGTCGAGGGCGAACCCGATAAAAAACTTTATAAAGCCACCGCAAAAGTGCTTTCGGAAGCCGTGAAAGACTCAATCGATAAACTCGCTATCATAAAAGACAGCACCGCTTATACCTTCGAGCCGAGCCTTTACCGCGCAATCGACACATATTTTTCGGCAATTCCCAACAACGTTAAAGAACAAAAACGTTACGATAAGGAGTCGAAAAAGATCGATAAAATCACCGCTCGCGGAAAAACCCCGGATTATAAGGTTGTCCCTGCAAAAATCATTGATCTGGACCTTGCAAGGCAAAATATCGTCGCGATTCTGGACAAGATCGTCGAAAGCTACGAAAGAGCAATCGCAACTGCCGAAAACTTCGACGCCGAAAAGGAAACCATTGCAACCATCGATTTCTTGAAAGAAAAAGCACAGGCTGTCGCGTATCGCGTCACCAGAATGGTTGCGAAAAACAAGGCGTTGAAATTGATGGAAGAAGTCGGCATTCCCGAGCCGAGAAAGAGATATCGTCAATATCCGTTCCAGTTCTCGGGCGGTATGCGTCAGCGTATAGTTATCGCAATCGCTCTTGCGGCAAACCCCGACATCCTTATCTGCGACGAACCTACGACCGCGTTGGACGTTACGATTCAGGCGCAGATACTCGAACTTATCAATAAACTTAAAAAGGAAAGAAACCTTTCCATTATCTTTATTACGCACGATCTCGGCGTCGTTGCGAATATGGCGGACAGAATCGCCGTCATGTATGCCGGCAAAATCGTCGAAACGGGCACAGCGGAAGATATTTTCTATTCGCCGGCGCACCCGTATACCTGGGCGTTGCTGTCTTCGATGCCCGACCTTGATACAGATGAAAAACTTGAAGCGATTCCCGGCACCCCGCCGAATATGATTTATCCGCCGAAGGGCGACGCTTTCGCCGCGCGAAACAAATACGCGATGAAAATCGACTTTGAATTACAACCGCCTATGTTTGAGATTTCGCCCACGCACAAAGCGGCAACGTGGCTGTTGCATCCCGACGCACCGAAAATCGATATGCCGAAGATCGTTGCGGACAGAATCGAAAGAATGAAAAATTTGGCGAAAGAAAAAGCGGAAGAAACCGAAAACGGCAACGAAGGAGGACAAAATGAGCAATAATTTTAACGATAAAGAAGTCCTTCTGAAAGTCGAGCATCTTTCGCAATATTTCAAGCTCGGACAGTCCACGCTGAAAGCCGTCAACGACGTCAGTTTCGACATCAAAAAAGGCGAAGTTTTCGGGCTTGTCGGCGAGTCGGGTTGCGGCAAAACCACGACGGGAAGAAGTATTATCAAACTTTATAACTGCACCGACGGCAACGTTTATTTTGAAGGAAGACGTATCTGTGCGGGCACGTTGACGTACAAAAACGCAATCAAAGACGCGTGGAAAAAGTTTTTCAAAAACTTTTCAAAAAAGAATCCGCCCGAAGATAAAAAGGATTTCAAAGGCGCATTTTCGGAACTTACTGGCGTATTGAAAGTCGAAATCAAAAATATCAGAAGCGCGAAAAGCGACCAGAAACGTTGCGATAAAAAGTACGCAAAAGAAAAAGTCGGGGAAGTCAATGCGGAATATCTGCCGAAGCTTAAAGAGCTTGACAAGAAATCTCCCGAATTCAAGAAGTTGCTTTTGGAATATCTTGGAAAGCGCAGGCTTGCGAGAAAGGAAAGAATCGTCACGAAAATTCAGATGGTTTTCCAGGATCCCATTGCCTCGCTCGATCCCCGTATGACCGTCCGCGAAATCATTGCGGAAGGACTTAAAATCAGGGGCATCAGAAACAAGGAAGAAATCAACGAAAAAGTTTACGAAGTGCTTGAAAAAGTCGGGCTTGTCAAAGAACACGCGGGACGTTATCCGCATGAGTTTTCGGGCGGTCAGCGTCAGCGTATCGGCGTTGCAAGGGCAATCATTATGCGCCCCGAACTTATTATCGCGGACGAACCCATCTCGGCGCTCGACGTGTCCATTCAGGCGCAGGTTATAAACCTTCTCAACGATTTAAGAAAAGAGTTGGGGCTTACGATATTGTTTATCGCGCACGACCTGTCGGTCGTCAAGTATTTCTCGGACAGAATCGCAGTTATGTACTTCGGTAACATGGTCGAACTTGCCGATTCCGACGAACTTTTCAAGCATCCTTTGCATCCTTACACCCGTTCGCTTTTGTCGGCAATTCCTTTGCCCGATCCCGTGTACGAGAAACAAAGAGTGCGTATCGTGTATAATCCGCTTGCCGATCACGATTATTCGGTGGACAAACCTACTCTTCGCGAAGTTTCAAAAGGGCATTTCGTGTCCTGCAACGACCAAGAAGAGGCGGAATACAAAAAACAACTCGGTCTGGACGTAGAAAACGCCGCGCAAGAGGAAAAGACGGTTGACTAAAAGGCACGTAACTGAAACGATTGTATCCCTGATAATAGGGATGACGCTGTTTTTTGTCATAACGGGAGTGAACGGGGTTTATGGCGGAAAACTTTCCAACGTCGAAGTCGCAAGGTTTTTGTGCGACGGGTTTTTCGTTGCCGGCGTAGTATTGCTTGGTTTCGCCGCGCTTTACTGGGCGTCCGATAAAGGCGCGTTCGACGGCTTGAAATACTCGTTCACGTCGTTTTTCAGGCTTCACTTTTCGACGCACCGCTATGACTGGAAAGAAAAGGAAAGTTTTCAGGAATACAAAGAAAGGATACATTCCGACGAGAAAAAAAAGAAAAACGTATCGATAACGGCGATTATCGGCGGCGTGTTTATGATCGGCGCGATAATATGCCTGATAATTTATGAGACTATTTAATTTATCATTCGATATAAGAAAAAAGCCCGACAATCGTCGGGCTTTTTTGATGCAAAAATCTTAAATATTCGTTACGTCCATTTCGCAGACAGACAACTGACCGCGCCTGTTGAGAAAACCTTTTTCTGCCGTTCCGACGTACCCGCCGTTCAGGTAATCCTTGAAATTGCCAGTCACGCTGAGCGGGGGAAGTTTGCCGACGATTTCGCCGTTTTTTACAAGGAAAGCGAGATGCACGGGGCAGGCGTAATCGCCGCTTGACGTCGTGTCGCCGCCGCCGACCATCATGACGAACACCGCCGCGTCGTCCCCGATAAGTTCTTTTACGTCGGTTGCGGTTTCTTCAAACCTGAGACTGCCGAAACCCGTGGAAGGCACTCCGTCGTATGAAGCGGACGATGAAACTACGCGCGGTACGTTGTAAAGCGCAGCCGCGTTTTTGTTTGCGAAAAGTGCTTTCAACACCCCGTTTTCGATAAGATAAGATTTGCCGTTTTCGGCAACGTCGCCCTCGTCGTCAAAGAAAGGAACGTTTATTGCGTCATCGGTGTAATCGGCATAAATCGAAAGTTTATCGCTCAAAATCTTTTTATTAAGTCCGTCTTTGAACACTGTTGCGCCCGATGCGTACATATGCGCCATGAAGTTTCCGAGCGCGGTTTCTACAAATACCGCGGGTGACGCGATGACTTTATATTTGCCGTTTTCGATTGACGCGGGCGTGTTGAATGCGTCGTAAAGTTTTTTTACGTCCTGCACCGCTTTGTCTTCGTCGTAGTCATTCGTTTCGCTGATGTAGGTCAGATCCATAAGGTTTGCCGTGGACTTATGCTTTATCGACAGGGCGATTACAAACTCGTTACCTTTGTACGAAAGATTGCTGCCGCTGTCGTTGATATAATTTACTTCGTCCTCGTAATATTGAATCTTGTTGTTGAACAAAAAGTCGGGCGTTTCTTTTTCAAGCCTTGCAAGAAGGCGTTTCGAAACGTCGATGAAATTATCGGTGTCGACGATATTTTTTATCGTGTTTTCGCTTCTTACGATAACGGGCGAGGGGACGCAGGGATAAGGAATCTTGTTTTCAAGATTTTTTATTGCTTCCGCTTCGAGTTTTTTCATGTCGCAGTCGCCGATTTGTCCGGCAACGCCGATAAGCCCGTTGTCGTAAACACGGACGGTCGAGGTTGTTTCGACGACCTTTCTTAACGATTCGACTTTGCTTGCGGCAACGTTGACCGAAAGCGAGGAAGATTTTTTATAAATATATTCTTTATTCATATAGTTCTCCTTATTGCACGTTCATTTCTTTGACTCTGACGTACGGGCCGCCGTGTGCGACGTGCAGGGGGAATTGTTCCATTTTCCCGCAACCGCCGGTAACGCTGTTGTTGATTTCAACGTCTTTCGTCACACCGTCGATGAGTCCGAGTGTTTCAAAAACGTTGCCCGTGATGACGGAAATTTTAACGGGCGCGCCGATTTTGCCGTCGACGATTTCATAAGCGATCGACGGGGCGATTGTAAACGTGCTCATGCCCGAGCCGTGGTTTACGCCTTTGATGAAATAACCTTTTTTAATGCCGGCGACAAGTTCCTCAAAGGTGTCGTTGCCGCCTTCGATATAGGTATTCGTCATTCTTACGATAGGCTCGAACTTGCAATCCATTGCGCGGGCGTTGCCCGTAAGTTCTTCGTTAAGCGTGGCGGCAGTCGTTGCGGAATGAAGCCTTCCCGTAAGGATACCGTTTTTAATGAGATAAGTCTTTTCACATTTTGTTCCTTCGTCGTCGTAAGGGACGTATCCGCTGCCGAAATCCGCGCCGCAGTCGACAATCGACAGCAAATCGGAGCCTACTTTTTTGCCGAGTTTCCATTCCTTTGCCATGGTTTCGTCGCCAAGCATGAAGTCGGATTCCGATTTATGGCCGAAGGATTCATGTGCGAAAATGCCTGCCGCAAGGGGAGATAATACGACGGGGAATTTGCCTTTTTCGCAAGGTTTTGCGTTTTTGACGAACTCCTGCGACTCCTTGATTACGTCTTTTAATCCGTCTTCCACGTCGTTGATTTCGTTGAAAAACGGACTTGTGTTGTAAAACATATTTTGCACGAAATCGTTTTCGGTTGCAAACGCGACAACTGCAACGACGCCGGCAAGCTGATAATCGTATTTAATATCCGCGCCTTTTGACGAATAAAACTCGTAAACGCTGTTGCTGTCGCTGTAAAGCGCAACCGACATCGCCGCGCCCGAGTCGTGAAGGAGAGGGAGCATACGATTTACCAAAGCCTGTTTTTCGTTAAGAGAAACGTTTCGGACAGAGTTATTTTCAAACTTCATTAAAACGTCTTTGTTCACCTGAAATTTCTTTACTATCGGGTTGTCGAGAATGTTTTTTGAAGGGGTTGCCTGTTTGTAAAGGTTATTGAGTTCCGTCTGGACGTTTTTAACCTCGCTTGTCGAAGCATAGTACCAAATATTGCCGTCGAAAACTCTGATAAACGCGCGTTTTTCGTTGCGTGTTTTCGATGATTCGAGTATTCCGTTCCGATACATAATGCCGGTTGAAAACCTGTCCTCGATGCGGACGTCGGCATAAAAACGATTGTCGAATTTATACATATTTGCTCCTTAATATTTTTATTAAAAATATTATATCACTTATAAACGGTATCTTCAATAATATATAGTTTTCTTTTCTGCAAATTCACTGTAAACCGCGAATAAAAATTTACATTTAGAAGATAATTTGGTAAAATTACATACAAAGAAACAGCTGAGGTAATTTATGAAAAAAAGTCAACTGCAAAAATATGCGAAACTTATCGCAAGAAAGGGCGTCAACGTGCAAAAAGGACAAGACGTCCGCGTGAGAGCGTGTCCCGACCAACTCGACTTTGTGAGAATGGTCGTGGAAGAATGTTATAAGGCGGGCGCGGGCAAGGTCACCGTCGAATGGGAATACAATCCCGTGACGAAAGCGACCTATAAATACTGCAAACTCGACGCGCTTTCCCGCACCGAAAAATGGGAAGAAGAGAAGTATAAACACTTTGTCGAAACCCGTCCCGCACGGATATTTATAGAGTCCGACGATCCCGACGCGTTGAAAGGCGTAAATCAGGAAAAAGTCGCGAAAGCGCAGCAGGCAAGGGCAATGGCGTTCAAGCCGTACCGCGATCAGCTTGACAACCATTATCAGTGGTGCATAGCGGCGGTGCCGGGCGTCGAATGGGCAAAAAAGGTGTTCCCCGGTGACACGAAAAACAAGGCTGTCGAAAAATTGTGGCAGGCGATTTTGTTCACGTCCCGCGCCGACGGCGAAAACCCCGTGGAAGCGTGGAACGAGCACAACAAGGACATTAAGGAACGCTGCGACTACTTAAACTCCCTGAAAATAAAAGAACTGAAATATAAATCGTCAAACGGCACCGATTTCAGAGTGGGGCTTATCGACGGCTGTAACTTCCTTGGCGGCAAAGAAGACACGCTTGAAGGAATCGAATACAACCCGAATATCCCAAGCGAGGAAGTGTTCACGTCGCCCATGCGCGGCAACGCCGACGGAAAGGTCGTTGCAACAAGACCGCTGTCTTATCGCGGGGAGCTTATCGAGAATTTCAGCGTGACTTTCAAGGACGGAAAAGTCGTTGACGTCAGTGCGGAAAAGAACGAAGATTTGTTGCGTTCAATGATTTCGATGGACGAAGGCGCGGCATATCTCGGCGAATGCGCGCTCGTGCCTTACGACTCTCCCATCAGAAACTCGGGCATCACTTTTTACAACACGCTGTTCGACGAAAACGCATGCTGCCATCTCGCGCTCGGCAGAGGTTTCAACGAATGTCTGGAAGGATACGCAAATCTTTCGTTTGACGAATGCAAGGAAAAGGGCATAAACGACTCGCTCATTCACGTCGACTTTATGATCGGCAGCGAAGATCTGGAAATCGAGGCGGTCACCCGCGACGGAAAAACCGTAAAAATCTTTGAAAAAGGGAATTGGGCGTTTTAAAAGTTATATTTGCTTCGCAAGTTTAATTTGCTTTGCAAGTTATATTTTGACTCCGTCAAAGTTAAGGTGTTTTTTATTATTATAGTACACGAAGTGAAATAAATAAAATTGACACGTAAAGGCGAAAGTGATATTATTTTCATATTCAGGGAGATATTTGTACAATGACGCTTGACGAAGTACACGTTAATCAAAGCGCGGTAATAACGAAAGTCGGGGGCGAAGGCGTTTTGCGCGGTCGTCTTCTTGACATGGGGCTTATCCCGAAAACCGCCGTTACGGTGATAAAATATGCGCCGATGGGCGATCCTATCGAGATTCGCCTGCGCGGCTACGAGCTGACAATCCGCAAAGACGACGCGAAAATGATTGAGGTAAACGCCTTATGAAATTCGCGCTTGTCGGCAATCAGAATTGCGGAAAAACCACGTTGTTCAATCAACTGACGGGGTCGAATCAGCACGTCGGCAATTTCCCGGGGGTTACGGTCGATTCAAAGTCGGGCGTTGTGAAAAAGCACGACGACTGCGTTATCGTCGATCTTCCGGGCATTTATTCGTTGCGCCCGTACACGACGGAAGAAATCGTCACGCGCGACTTTATTCTGAACGAAAAACCCGACGGCATAATAAACATTGTCGACGCCACCACGATCGAGCGAAATCTTTATCTCACGACGCAACTTATGACAATGGATATTCCTATGGTCATTGCGTTGAATATGATGGACGAAGTGCGCGGAAACGGCGGCACCGTCGATATTCAGAAAATGTCGGATATGATGGGCTGTCCCATCGTGCCGATATCCGCCGCAAAAAACGAGGGCGTCGACGAGCTTATCGACGTCGTTATCAAAACCGCAAAAGAACAGATCAAACCCAAAGTAAAAGATATTTGCGAAAGCGACAGTCCCGTGCACAGATGTCTGCACTCGGCAATCCACCTTATCGAAGACCACGCGAAAAGCGCGGGCATTTCCGGAAGATTTGCCGCGATGAACCTTATCACGACGGGCGGCGACTTTGACAAACGTCTGAACCTTGACGAAAACGAAAAGGAACTTCTGGAACACAGCGTCGTCGAGATGGAAAACGACACCGGGCTTGACCGCGACGCGGCGATGGCGTCGATGACGTACGACTTCATCGAAAAGGTCTCGCGCGAATGCGTCGTGAAACCGCACGAGTCGAAAGAACGCCTGAAAAGCGAAAAAATCGACAAAGTACTGACGAATAAATATGGCGCGATACCGCTGTTTATACTTATTATGGCGGCGATTTACCTGCTCACGTTTCAGGTTATCGGCAAATATATCGGGCTCGGCATCGAGATGGGCATCGACGCGCTGGACAAAGTTGTCGTAAAAGGGCTCACGAAATTCGGCACGAATCCTGCAATTATCGACTTTCTGGACAAAGGTTTGTTCGGCGGGCTTGGCGCGGTCGTATCGCTTTTGCCGTACATAGTCGTTATGTTTATGTTCCTGTCGCTCCTTGAAGACAGCGGATATATGGCGCGCGTTGCGTTTATTATGGATAAACCGCTCAGAAAACTGGGCTTATCGGGGCGCAGTTTCGTGCCTATCATCGTCGGATTCGGCTGTTCCGTCCCCGCGATTATGAGCACCCGTACCCTTGCGTCCGAGCGCGACAGAAAAATGACGATCGGACTTATTCCGTTCATCAGCTGTTCGGCAAAGGCGGTCGTGTATTACGCGGTCGTAAATTGCGGTGTGTTCAAGTGGTGGCAGCAGTCGCTGATTATCGTCGGGCTGTACGTATTCGGCATCGTTTTGGGGATTCTGACGGCGTTTGTGTCCGGGAAACTTATTTTCAAGGGCAAGCCCGTACCGTTCGTTATGGAACTTCCGAATTATCGTCTGCCGTCCGCAAAAAGCGTGCTTCTTCTTATGTGGGAGAAGTCGAAAGACTTTCTGACGCGCGCGTTTACGGTCATCTTCCTTGCCACGCTTGTCGTATGGTTTTTGCAGGCGTACAACAGCCGCATTATTTTCATCACCGACGGCGTTGAAGACAACGTGAGTTTATTGGAACATATCGGCAATTTCCTTGCGCCGGTGTTTAAGCCGCTTGGTATGGACGACGGTAAAATCGTTTCCGCGCTCATTGCGGGATTTACGGCAAAAGAAGCGGTTGTAAGCACGATCGAGATGCTTGCGGGAAGCGGCGGAATGACGGCGTTGTTCACTTCGGTCCCGGCGTTTTTGTCGTTTTTGACGTTCGTGCTTTTGTATACGCCGTGCGTCGCGACCGTCGCAACGATGCGAAAAGAGTTGGGTTCCGTATGGAAAACCGCGCTCGTCGTCGTTTATCAGTGCGCGCTTGCGTGGGTTTGCTCGTGCATAGTTTATCAGATCGCGGCGGCTTGCTGACATGAAAACGATTGATATAATTTTAATAGTCGCGCTTTCGTTGTGGGTTGTGTTTTCGATTGCGTACGTCGTCGTAAACCGTAAAAAAGGAAAGACGTCGTGCGGCTCAAAAATTTACTGCAACGGCGATTGCGAGGCTTGCAACAAAAAGAAAAAAGAAAAATAGTAACGAATTTTTAAGGTTTCCGCGGTTTTTCCGAGGAAACTTTTTGTTTTTTATCGTTTTTTACATTTGTTTAGTAAAATTAACGATTACATTATACAAAAAAGCAATTTTGTAACGAAATTTTATTACATTGAATTTTTATTGTAAAAAACCGTTTATACGTTTGACAAATTTTTTTTAACTTATTAAAATTGTTGTTGAATTATGAATAAACGTAATTACAACAAAGAAATGCAGGACGAGATTTCGTCGATAGGCTGTCGGAAACCGTCGATGCTGTTGCAGTGCTGTTGCGCGCCGTGCGCGACCGCCGTCATAAATCGTCTGAAAAATTTTGACGTTACTTTGTTTTATTACAATCCAAACACGTTTCCGGAAAGCGAATATCAGAAACGCTTTGAAACGCTAAAAGTTTACGTCGATAAGGCGGAACTCGGGCTTAATATCGTTGAAATCGGTTATCGCAACGAAGATTACCTTGCGGCGGTCTCGGGCTTTTCCGACACGACGGAAGGCGGCCCGCGCTGCGCCGTCTGCATAAGAACAAGGTTGACGAAAACCGCTGAATACGCAAAAGAACACGGCTTTGAATACTTTGCGTCCACGCTTTCCGTAAGTCCGAAGAAAAACGCCGCCGTCATCAACGACATCGGCGAGGAACTTGCGAAAACGTACGGCGTGAAATATCTCGTCAACGACTTCAAAAAAGAAAACGGATTTCAGGAATCCGTGAATATATCAAAAGAATTCGGGCTTTACAGACAGGACTACTGCGGCTGCGAAGCGTCGAAAAACAGGAGAAATACTTAATTATGGGCAACTCGTTGAACACGAAAAAAATGATGGCAAACTCCCTGAAAGAACTTATTCAGGAAATGCCTTTCTCAAAAATCACAATCGACAAAATCGTCACAAACTGCGGCTATAACCGTCAGACCTTTTATTATCACTTCAAGGATATCAAGGAACTGTTCGAGTGGCTGTATAAGTTTGAAACGCAACAAGTCGTCGGCGACATAAGAAAACTTTCGACGTCCAACGCAATCGACGTTATCATGCGTTATCTTTACGACAATCGCGCGATGACGCTTTCGGCTTTCAACAGTCTTGGGCGCGAATATATCGAAAAGTTTATTTACGAGTCGATTTACGACGCCGTTCACGATCAGGTTATCCAGAAATCCGTGTACGTCATCATCGACAACGAGGATATTGAATTTATCGCAAACTACTTCACGATTACTTACGTCGCGCTGATGGTGCAATGGTTGCAGCACGGCATGACCGAAGAAATCGACAGTTTCATAAAACGAATCGGACGTATGATGCAGGGCGCGGTTGACGCCGCGGTGCAAAAAATGCGTAAAGAATAAAAAATACAAATTAAAACCCGACGCGCCGCGTCGGGTTTTTGTTTGCAAAAATTGTCGGGAAAATCATTCTTGTGTCAAAATAACAGTTTTTATGACAACAGGCTCGTTCGGAATATCGTCAAAGTACATGAAACTGTGAGTCGGGACTTTTGAAATGCTTTTCACGACCGCAAGGCTTTCCTCGTCCGAAGTTTTCCCGAAAGCCGCATATTGTCCGTCCAGAAACGCGCAGTCGGCAGAGCAGATGAAAAACTGACTGGACGCGCTGTCTTTGACGTTGGTGCGCGCCATCGAAATCACGCCTTCGCCGTGGTGCAGGTCGTTTTTCACACCGTTTGACAAGAATTCGCCTTTTATCGTGTCCGCGCCGCCTTTTTCCTTAATCGCGCGACCGTCCGCGACGAAACCGCCGCCTTGAATCATAAAATCTTTTATCGTGCGGTGGAAACAAAGCCCGTCGAAGAAGTTTTCTTTGATGAGTTTTTTGAAGTTTTTGACCGTAATCGGCGCGACGTCTTCGTAAAGATCAAGGTTTATGTTTCTGCCGTCCGAAAGCTGAATCTGAATTTTTGACATAATACACCTCGTATGTTTTCTGTCGGAATTATACCATATTCAAACTATATTTTCAAGGCAATTAAAAAACTTATTGTATTTTTGCAACCTATATGATAAAATATAGTAAAAGGTGGGTTATGGCACACAAGAAAGAACAACCGAGAGAACTTACGAAAGAAGAAAAAGTCGCTGAAATATTAAAGCGCGCAAACGTCTCGTACGACTTCAAAAAAGCGCAGGCAAACATTGCGCTCAACACCCGTTGCAAACGCTGCGGCAAGACTTTGTCGAGCCTTGAAAGGGTTGTTTTTGAAAACAAATGCCGCGACTGCATGGTGGAAGAAAGCAGAAAATCCCGCGATAAATTCGTCAGGAAATACATAATAATCGCTTTCTTGTTCATCGTTGCGCTTGTGTTCGGCGGGTATTGTGCAAACGCCGGCACAAAGGAGTGGCGTATCGTCGGCGTCGTCGTTTCGGCGATGTTCACGGGCGTGAGCCTCGGATACGTTTTTTATACGAACGTGGACAAAATGATTCCCGGCGCGCAACCCAAAGTTCAGGTGTGGCTCGTGTTCGGGCTGGCACTCGGAATTGCGGCGATAATTGCGTTTCTGACGTACTTTTCAAAAAGCTGGATATTGTACGTCGTGCTTATGCTGCTGGTGCTGATTTACGTCGCGTACCTTGCCGTAAAGGAGTTCAATTCCTTAAAGGAAAAGGACAATCTTCTGGGCGTTTACGACAGAAAATCGCGCGACCACGAGTTTATTGACAGCATTACGGAATCCATCAAAGAACGCACTTTACAGGACGAAAACGACAGAGTAAACGCCATTTCTGTCGAAAACACAGATTTTGTTTCGCCTGTCCCGCCTGAGACGGACGGCGAAATTATCAAGGAAGAAATCGTTGAAGTTTCTGACGAAAAAACAGAAACAGAAGAAGATATATCCGTGTCCGTAAAAACTACGGAACAAGCTGAAATCAAGGACGACGATAACCTTTCGTCCGCCGCGGAGAAGTCCGACGACAGCGGCGATTTCAGCATCTGAAAATGAAATTATTCAAAAAACTTTTTATCAAAGATTATGAAAACACTTCCGATCAGGAAGTGCGTTTTCGTTACGGTATCGTCGCGGGAATTTTCGGGATTATTTCCAACGTTATATTATGCGTTTTCAAAATTCTCGTCGGCGTATTTTCGGGTTCCGTCGCAATCGTTGCCGACGCAATCAACAACCTGTCCGACGCGGCGTCATCCGTCGTTACCGTTTTCGGGTTCAAACTTTCCAACAGACCTGCCGACAGGGAACACCCGTTCGGACACGCAAGGTACGAATACATCGCGGCGTTTATCATTGCGTTTGCGGTCGTGCTTATCGGCGTGTTGCTGTTGAAGCAGAGCATTGAAAAAATCATCACGCCCGAAAGCGTCAATATTTCAGCGTACACCTACGTCGTGCTTGCCGTTTCGATAGTCTTGAAGATTTTGCAGGGGCTGATTTACAGAAACTTCGGCAAAACAATCAATTCCGAGGCGTTGAAGGCGTCTGCCGCAGACAGCAGAAACGACGTGTTTACGACGATTGCCGTCCTGATTTCGACGATTGTCATCGACGTTACGGGCGTAAATATCGACGGATACGCGGGGCTTGTCGTGTCGGTGGTCATTATTATTTTCAGCATAAAACTTCTGAAAGAAACGATAAATCCGCTTCTCGGCACTGTGCCCGACAAGGAACTTGTCGCGAAAATCTCCGAAAAACTCAGGCAGTACGACGAGGTTCTGGGTTTCCACGACCTTATGATTCACAGTTACGGCCCGGCGATAACTTATGCGTCGGTTCACGTCGAGGTTGACGGTGGCAAAAACTTTATCGAAACGCACGACCAGATCGACAATATCGAAAGGGATTTTATGCGGGATATGAACGTGCATCTTGTCATACATATGGACCCGATTACGGTGGGCGATCCCGAAACCGATCTTTTGAAAAAGGAAGTACAGGACGTCGTCCGCTCGATGAACGAAGATGTCACCATTCACGATTTCAGGCTTGTGAAGGGCAATACTCACACAAACGTTTTGTTCGACGTCGTCGTGCCGTACGGGGTGAAGCTCGGCGCGCGCGAAATAAGGCGCGAATTAAACGAAAAGATAAAGTCCGACAAAACTTATTATTACATAATAAACGTCGATAATAAGTACGTCTAAGGGCTTCTTATGCCGTCGCGCCCGAAATGGCTTTCCGGGCAATTACAAACAAAAAAACGACAAAAAAATAAGCGGGTTAAGTCGGACTTAACCCGCTTTTCGTTGTGAAAAACTATTTTGCGATTTTTTCGATTTCGTCGAAAATTGCGATTATGACGTCTTCGGAAAGACCTTTCGTCGGGCAGAGAATGCTGACCGAATTTACGCCGTCCGCGAATTTGTAGTAGTATTCCTTCGTATAGGCGGAAGCGTCGACGCCTTCGCATTCGCGCGTGAGATAGGTCGTCATATCCGCGTCGTTACCCTTTGAGAAAATCATCGTGAACTTCGGGAATTTCAGCACTTTTTCGCCTGCCTGGAACTTCGTGCGGATATCCGCGATATCGATATCGTAATCTTTCGCCGTTTTGATGGTGTCTTTGAGTTTATCCGTCTTGATTTGCTGGAATTGCGAAATCTGGCAGGACGTATCGACAAGCCATTTGCATACGCGCGGGGGCAGGTTTCTCAATTCGTTGAAGCAATACCACAACGGACCGCTGGGGAAGTTGCTGTCTTCAAGGGCTTTATAGACGTCGTTGATGCGTTGCGCGGCGTCGGGATAGCACTTGATGGAAACCTTGTAACTGTCGTCGTTTTCGCGGATAATACCGAAAGATTTGCTGCTGTATTTGAACGTCCAGTCAAGCGAGCCGCGTTTTTTGATGGTGAAAACGTTGGGTTTGCTCATGAAATACGTCGCAAGTTCCTGCGAAGACAGGGTTTTCGTACGGGGCTGATTGAGAATCTCGTCGAATTTCGCACTGCCGACCATATTCACCGCGCACAATTCCATATCGGTTGCGCCCAAGGCGTTGTAAACTTTGACGCTGTCGTCGAATTTCGCGACCTGCATGTAGTATTTTCCGTTGATTTCTTCGATATTTTTCTTATAGAAGTTGTCAATCTGGAAGCTGGAAAGCTCCACCGTTCTTTTGGTCGTATTGAGCGCGACTTCGGGTTCAAGAAGGTGATCGCTGATTTCCTTGGAAATCTTTTCGTCCTTTTCCTTTTCTTTGACTTCCTGCTTAATCTGCATATTTTCTTTCAGCGCGGCGCCGATAGGTCTTCTCTTTGACGTGCCTGCCGTGAGTAACGTGATGAGAAGCAACAGAAGTTGCGCGATGAACGGGATTATCGGCACGATTTTCGCAATCGAGAAGGGCGTTGTCTTGTCGTAAATCACGAAAATATAAACATATGCGGAGATAGCGGCGCAAATTACCGACAAAACGATGATGAGGATTTTCAGCAGACGGAAGTTCTTTTCGGGCGAAAGTTTCGCTCTCAACCTTTCGGAACGCTGCGCGAGCGTAAGTTCTTCCTTTTTGGGTTTTTCTGCTTCCGCGTCGGCGGCTTTATCCTTCGATTTTTTGTCGGGTTTGCCTTTTTTCGCGACGACTTTTTTGTCTTCCGTCACCGGCTGTTCTTCATTTTCGGTAACGGCTGCGGGCGTTTCTTCCTGTTTTTCTTCGGTTGCGGGTTCGGATTTTTCCGCCGCTTTTTTTGCCGTAGCGGCATTTTTTTCGCGCGGTTTCGACGGTTTTTTCGCGGCTTGTTTTTCGGTTTTTTCAACCTTTTCAACCGGCGTTTCGCCGCCCATAACAGGGCGTTCTTCTGACAAATCGGGCAGGGGGACTGCCTCGGATTCAACGTTTTCAGCCGCTTCTGGCGCGCTTTCTTCAACGGGTATTTCGGCTGTTTCGACGGGGGTTTCGGCATCTTCGACAGGGAGTTCCTCGGCGGGTTCCGCAGGGGTTTCCGGCATCGTGATTTCGCCTTCGTCGAACATCGAAGGATCGAAGGTTGCCGCGCCGATTTCGGGCAATTCGTCCGCCGCAGGTTCCGGTTCGGACAGGCTGACGCTTTCTTTTTCAGCCTTTTCCTCGGCGGCGAAAGACTCATACTGACCTGCCGCAAATTCAGCCGCGGCAAGGGCGTCTTCGAGACTCAGAGGCTGCTTTGCTTTTTCGGTTTCGTCAACGGTTTCGGGACTTACGGAAGGCGTTTCGTCCGCGGCGATTTCAGCATTTTCCGTCGTGCTGTTTGCCACGTTTTCGGTAACGTTTTCCGCATTTTCCGCCACGTTATCGGTAACGGTTTCCGTCACGTTTTCGGCCGTTTCCAAAGCGTCGTCGACATTGACATTCTTTTTTGTTGCCATAGTATATCTCCTTAAAATTTTGAACAAAAAACTGTATGTTGTACCATAAATTATAATAAAGGAAAAAAATATTGTCAATGCTTTTTCGGTCGCGTCGGAAAAAATTATGAATTTGCACGGCGGAATTTTTTTTGACTGACATAAAAGCGACTTTATAATGCAAAATCGAACGATAAAGTATATTATTTTGTGTGTAAAAAATTGCGTATTTTTGGCGAATTTTTACGAAAAAACGTCGGTTTTTTGAAAAATTCGGAAAGCAAACGCACGGCGGAATTTTATTGTACGACTGTATAATTTCGTACGAAAGTGTTGAAAACTCGTGCCAAAAAAATCAAAATAATTTTCCGAAAAATTTGAAAAATACCTTAAACCGCCGTAATTCCGCCTGATTTTTTTATGTTTTTGCAATATTTTGCGCCGAAATTTTTTTTAATCTTGAATTTTAACATGTCGTATGTTATAATAAATTAGCAAAAGAATATTTTTTGTTTTGACAAAATAATTGCGAGGTAATATGTACAAGTATTCTTACAAGGCACTTTCGCCGGAAGGAAAACGCGTAAGCGGCACGATCACCGCCACGAGCGAAGACGACTTCAATCAGGTCATTTCGTCGCGCGGTCTGAAATGCTATTACGTCCATGCCACGGGAAAGGGCGACGCAAGCAAACTTTCAAAACTCGACACCGCGCTGGTGTTGCAGTTTTGCCGACAGCTCGCGTCGATGCTGAACGCCGGCTTGCCTCTTATTAAGTCTCTGGAAATGCTTTACGAACGCACCGAGAAACCGAAGCTCAAAAACGTGCTTGCCGCATTGTTTGAAGAGGTTCAGAAAGGTAACTCTCTTGCGGAGTCGATGGGCGCGCTTCCGGGCGTATTCCCCAACCTTCTCGTGAGCATGGTCAAGGCGGGCGAAATGAGCGGTAAACTGGAAGAGACTCTTATCCGAATGGCGGACTATTACGAAAAGGAAAAAAAGAGAAAAGGGCAAATCAAATCGGCAACGTCATATCCGAAAATCGTTCTGGCGATTTGTCTTGTCGTCGTTGTGGTTTTGCTTATCTGGATTATGCCGAAGATGATTTCGATGGTGTCCGAAGATAAGTTGCCGCTGGTCACGAAAATCCTGCTGAAAATCAAGGACTTCATCATGAAGGACTACATACTGATTATCGGCATCGTCGCCTCGCTTATTATTTTCATCCCGATCGTTAAGCGAATCGAGGCGGTTGACCTTTTCGTTTCCAAAATGAAAGTCAAAATGCCGGGCATCGGAAAATTGCAAAAAATGATTTATACGTCGCGTTTTGCAAGCTCGCTTTGCACGCTGACGAGTTCGGGCGTACATCTTCTCGACGCGCTGACGATGGTGTCGGAGATGATGGACAACACTTACGTATCAAGGCAGATCGACGACGCTGTCGAAGCAATCCGTCGCGGCGAGTCGATATCCGCCGCGTTGCAGACGGTCGACGCGTTCGATCCGCTGCTTACGACAATGATATTCGTCGGTGAAGAATCCGGTTCTCTGGACGAGGTTCTCGGGCAGACCGCCGCTTATTTCGAAGACGAAGCGGACACTGCAATCAAGAGTCTTACCGCAATGATAAACCCCGCCCTTATGGTTGTAATGGCGGTTGTCATCGGCGTAATACTTATCGCAATACTTATGCCTATGTTCTCGATGTACGACTCGATAGGCACGGATACCGAATAAAGGGCAGATTTGGAGCAAAATTATGATTTACTACTACTTGAACAACGACAAACTCAAAGCGATGTTTGCGACGGCGGGCGGAAAGAGAATTACCGTGAAAGAATTTTACGATATGGATTTCCCCAGTGAATTTCTGAACGACCCGAGCGCAACCAATATCGACCTTCAACTTACCGAAGCGATGCTCGATATGATCCGCAAAAACGATATCAAGTCGAAAGCGGCGAAATTCGTCCTTGAAAACAACAAGATACCGTTCCGCGAGATGATTTTGCCTTACGCAAAGCCGTCGATTCTGTATCCGATAATTTCGGCGGAACTTTTCACGGATAAAAAACTTGCGGAAAGTCACACCGTCGACTTTGTCGAGATTGACAGAAATATCGAAGATCCCGACGAAGAGATGCAGGAAGCCGCGCTGAACTCCCCCGAAGAGGGCGAGGAAGAACAGGAAGAGAAGAGCAAAAAGAAAAAGAAAGCGAAAAAGGCGCGTCTTATGATCACGTACATAGACAACCTTGTCATCGAAAACCTGAAAAAGTGCTGCCGCGAAGTCGGCATGAAACTTACGGCAATCGATATTTCGCAAAGCGCGCTGTCGAAACTCGTCGATTTTATGAAAGAAGACCTGCCGCAATATTTCGTGCTTGTCGACTATCGCATGACGACGATTACGTCGTATCTTTTCGCGGATTACAAGCACGTCTTCTCGCTGTCGAAACCCATTTATTCGATGCCCAACGAAAACTATGCGAACGAAATGGCGTTTTTCATCAACGACTTTTCCGGCATCGTGAGCGAGGCGATTCAGTTCTTCCGCTCGAAATATACCGATTACAAATTCGACGACGTGTTTATCACGGGCGACCTTGACAGGTTCCAGTCGGTTGAAAGCGACCTTTACGGTTTCATGGGGCTTAACGTCAAGATGCTTCCCGTACCCGAAAGCGTATCGGGCGTCGAGCAGCTTGATTTCAACGCGCTTTCACCGCTTATCGGCACAATGCTCAAATAACGAGGTGGATTATGGCAAAGAGAAAGAGAAACATAGATTTTATCGCCGCGCAAAAGGCGATTGGAAAATCGGGGCAAAGCACCTCGTTTGAGTTTATTCTTGTCGTTACGGTCGTCGTGGTGGCATGCGCGATGGTCGGGTGGTATCTTGTGGCGCGTTCGCAGTACAACACTGCCGTGTCCGACCTTGAATCTGCCAAGACGGAACTCACCAACCAGAAAAACACGCTTGCCAAGAACGAAGACAAGTTCAAAAACTTCACGGTGGTGCTTGACAAAAACGGCAACCCCGTGACGAAAGGCACCGACAAATACGGCAACACGATTTACCAATACGAGTCGTTGACGGAAGTCGCGACGCGCGTTGCAAACGCACTTGCGGGCGCGCAGGCAACGTCGAAAGAAGCCGACGCCGCGATAAACCTTACCGGCACGATTTTCGACATAATCTTCACAAGCGCGAACAAGACGGAGTGCAAGGTGACGCAGTTCACTTTCACCAACGGAAGGATCACGTTAAAACTTACGGGCAAGGGTTCCCAGTCGATGCGAAACTACGTTTCGGCGATTAAGGAAAACGGCAGCGGCTATATTCAGAGCGTTGAGCCGTCGATGGACACCGCTACCGATTTTTCGGTAAGTTTCGACGTCGTGAACGATAAACTTTTCGGCGGCAGCGACAAATAAGGAGGACGGGAAAATGACGATTAACAGAAAAGAAAAAATATTGATTTTCGTGCTTATCCTGTTCCTGCTTGTAGGCGGCACGTACACTCTTGGCATCATGCCGAAAAACAACGACAAAAAAACCGCTCAGGAAGAGTTGCAGACGGTCGAAGGCGACATCGCGAAGGTCAAAAAGCAAATCGACGCGGTGAGCCCGGCAAGGTACAACAAGCTCGTTGAAGAAATCAGACAAAACGAGGCGGCGTTGAAACAACTTACCAGTCCGAGCAACAACCTTAATGAAGAACTTATACCCAGCAATATGCCCGGACATCAGGATTCTGTGGCGATTGCGGAAACGCTGTACAAGTTCTTTGGCGACCTTGGTTTCAACGTTGAGATAAGCCTTGGCAGGCCCGTCACGACGTCCACCAAAAAGGTTTACACCATATCGAGCGCATACAAGACGGACATGCAGACGCTTTACAAGGTGACCGACGCGATCGCGCGCGTGAAGTCGTACAATCTGACGTATCTTTCGATGACGCCGGACGGAAACGACGTTTCGGGCACGTTCACGATGACGATCACGTACATTCTGAACGAATAGCACGACATTACTTGTGCGGAAGCGGCACCTTAAAATAAAGGATATTATATTATAATATAACTACAACTTACGAAAACGCGCGAAAGCGCAGTCGCAACGATAAGACGGGAAAAATAAAAAAAGTACGATTGACGGAAGGAGGTCAATTATGCTGACGTTATTAAAAAATATAGAAAGGTTTAACAAGCGGTACAATAAAAAACGCGGCAGCGCGATGCTTATGGTACTTATGACTATGGCGATTATTATCGTCGTAGGCACTTCTATGCTCTTTGTGACGCTTTCCTCCTTCTCGAACAGTATTGCGGACACCCAGCAGGAGCGCGCGTACAACGCCGCACTCACGGTTTCGGACACGTTGAAAGGCTCGACGCAACTCAACACGATTATCGAAACCTACTTTACCAAAATCAAAGAAAACGGCTCTGCCGAGGTTCAGTTTTACAACGATACCGATTTTGATAACCAAGCGGTGAATTATACGATAGTCAACGGCGTGAAAGTTTACGTCACGTTGTCGAAATCGCCAAGCAGCAGCGCAAACAAAATCGACAAAGTTCTTGTCGACATAAAAGGCGTCAAAGGCTCGCAGGAAAGCACGGTAAGTTTTGAGGCGGACTCTGTACCTGACGGGACCTCGACCACGATTCAGGACACGTTTGGCAACTCGTTTGTTGTCAGCAACAATATGGGCTCGTCGGTTACGTCGCCGTATCAGATTTATAAGCGTATCGAAGGCGACGTATCAATCAACTGTTTTGATACTGAAAACGGTGAACGCGTGATGAAGACGCGTATATTCAACCCCGTTGTTCTGGAAGGCGTGACAGGCAGTGTTTATGCCAACGGCGACCTTATCATCGGCGCGCCCGACAATATGCTGAGGGTGCAGGGCAACGTGTACGTTGACGGCAACCTTACAATCAGGGGGCTTGCGCTTGGCGTAAATCTTCCCGCGCTGACGAAAAAATACTACGCAAAGAAATACCTTTATTATTACACCTACGCGTATGGTGAAATTGGAAGCATTGCGGTTCCGCCAAACAATAATGCCGGATATAAAAATTCGAGTACGACAAAACTTGGCGAGGCAATGTACGAAAAGTTGAGCGACGGCACGTACAGACCCATTCAAACGTATGACAAGCTTTCGCACTTCACACTGATGGATCTTGCGGGCGACGCAAACGAATATACTTTCTGGACGAAAAACTACGGTGAAAACAATACCACCGGCAATTATACGTGGGAACAAGTCACGATTACGCTCAGGGTAAAAGACAAAAACGGAATCTGGCAGAATGTCGATGCGGAATATAACCAGGGCGGCATCAATAACGCGCAATATCTCGGCGCGTCGATGTATGAGTATAAGGAAGGGGAAGGTGAGCCTAAAGACGAAGGCACCCCCATCATGCAATTCCCCCAAGGCGGCAATATTTATTGCAGCGGCGATATTATCTTTGACACCGTCAACGTCGGCAACGTTTTCTCGTTTGACGCAGGTGTTTTCAATACCGGTTCCACCGACGCAGGTCATGAAGATCAGGACGAAAAACCCGATCCTTCCGTCCTTGATAAAATCGATGAGTGGTTAAATAAAAATTTCGGTCTTGAGGTCAACAACCGGAGATATTATTATTACAGTTACGCCTACAACCTTAACGGAGAAGGCGACGGCACAATTCCTGTCCACACAAAGATTGAGGGCGACGTATTTTGTCAGGGACGCATGATTATCGCGCCCGAAACACAAAAGTCTTATATTAACTATAAGGACGAACAATGGCTTGGCATAGCATCAGACCTTTCAAACAAAGAAAAATACATAAACGGGACGGTTGTTGCAAGCGACGACTTTGTCTTAAAGGACAGCGGCGCGTTTTTGAGCCAAATCAAAGACAAATGGAAAGAAATACTTGGTGAAGACAAAGAATGGGGCGATTCTATCGTTATCAACCCCGTAACGATTGACGCCGCTCTTAACAGGTTTAATTATAACAACGGCACTGTAAGCGAAAATCCCAATGCAATGAAGTCGTTTATCGAAGCATATAAGGAAGCGTATAAGAAACTTAAAACCGAAGGCAAAACGATAGAACGCCTTAAAGAGAAGTTTGAAGAACTCGGAAAAGACGGATATTCATACCTTTTGGGCAACGATTACACGCAGTTTGGCAACGGAAACGGCCTGAACGGTGCCGATATTAAAGAGAAAAACGAGACAAAGTGGTATAATTTCCGCAAGCCCGAATTCAGCGCGACTTCCAACCTTTATATCCAGAACTCGCCGATAAGAAAAGGCACGTCGTGCGGTGATATTGATCACAAAAACAGTAATGGCGTTGACCCGTGCACGCTTGAAAAGTACGCGTCCGATGACAAATACCGCGTTGTCCAGAACGTTGACGAAAAAGACAAGGACGGCAAACCCGTGACAACCCGCACGAAAGTGGGCGGCATATCGTACACCGCCGCACTTTCCGTCAGATACTGCGAAATTACCGTCAACAACGTATTTTGCGACGGCACAATCAGCGTGCTTTCCAGTGACCTTGGAGATGTAAAAGAGAAGGTACACTTTGTAAATTCGGCGGCGGTCAACGTGAAAAACAATTATTTCGGCAGCGACTTTGTGAAAAATGAACTTAAAAAAGCCTCGATTATGGACTTTTTGAAATACGTTCTGCAAAAAAACAATGCACAGTTGACTGACGAAGAGATTTTAAAAGAGTATTTCGGCGTGGACGACGATGACAAAAACAATAACGCATTTAAGGGCGAAACAAAACTTTATTTTGACATGCAAAATAAATATAATAACTCGGAAACATCAAAAGAATGGTGGGTGGGTTTGTTAAATAAACCTACAATTACCCATAATAGAAAATTCATTGTTTTGCGTGCTCACATGGAGTTGACCGAAACCGCAAAGTGGACAAATGAGCCTTATGTGGTTGCGCACGAGAAAGACTGGAATGATAAGAACAAGGATAAACATTATTCATTCTATGAAAACTGGTCTAATCCGGAATATTCCAATAGTGGATGGCGATATGTGTGGGATTTATTATATTGCTTGGAAGATAATAACAATTATGATGGTGAATATAAGGGTGACAAAAACTTAAAGGGTAAAATTATTAATGTATCAAACGGCAAAGAAGACGATTATAAAGAAGTCGATTATAAGGACTTGTGGGATAATGAAAAAGCGGCAGTCGATCTTATCAGAGCAAGCGTTGACGGAAAAATCAATACCGTTAATCTTGCTGACGCCGTATTTATAGATTATCAAAGCGGAGAAGAGTTTGAAAAGAGCGTCTATGACGACTACGTTAAAAAAGGCTTGCTTGAAGGTTATACAAATGACCCGAGTGCCGCCGGCGCAGATTTCTCCAATAAGAAAGAAATCGAAAGAAAACATGAAAAAAATGGTTGGCTTTTTGATGAATTCAAACACGAATGGAAATATTATGATTCTGCTGAAAAATCGCATACCGTTTATTATTATTTCGGACTGAAACCATTTAAGGATATTACCGGCGGCAGCGAACTTGCAGGTTATGACAAACTGTCTTACGTGCTGAGCGGAAACGATATTCTGACAAGTGCGTTCC
>ERZ780157.162-NODE-162-length-94719-cov-7.914498_pt1 | contig 94719 bp, 59 predicted proteins | sample MGYA00511169_ERZ780157 | MGnify/ENA primary metagenome ERZ780157 (study PRJEB29588, sample SAMEA1965149) | human gut metagenome | biome: human gut; feature: human-associated habitat; material: faeces | place: Denmark | collected 2008/2010 ...
AACAATGCTTTTCAGTCATATCAGAAGTCAGTAGAATTATCACTCAAGTAAAGAACAATAGCCATGATAGCGAAGATTAAAACAAGAGCAGATTTCGGAGGAATAGTAAATTACGCCAATGACCAAAAGAACAAGAAGAAATGTGCCATACTTTTAGCACACGAAGGTGTCTGTGCCATCAGTAATAAAACCATAGCCGATTCTTTTCAGATACAAGCGTCCATGCGTCCGAAAGTAAAAAATCCGGTGAAACACGTATCACTTGCTTTTTCTTCGCAGGACATTAACCGTTTTCCCGATAATGAAGAAGGAGATAAACTTATGGTGGAGATTGCCAAGAAATGGATGGAACAAATGGGGATTCGCAATACTCAATATATCATAGCCCGGCATCACGACACGAAACATCCTCATTGTCATTTGGTGTTCAATCGGATAGACAATGATGGCAATCTTATCTCTGACAGCAACGAAAGAATACGTAATACTAAAGTATGTCGGACTTTGACTAAACAATATGGACTGTACTTTGCTCCTAAAAATAGCAAAGCCAGAAACAAGAGTCGTTTGCGCCCTTATCAATTACGGAAGTATAATCTACGGTCTGCAACTCTTGATGCATTGGCTGTATCTCGCTCATGGCGTGACTTCTTTCGTATTCTCAAAAGTCAAGGGATAGATTTGCGTTTTAATCATGCTGAAAATTCGGATAAAATTCGTGGCATATCATTCTGTCAAAATGAGTATAGTATAGCTGGTTCTAAACTTGATCGTGATTTGAGTTTTAATCGCCTTTGCGTTACGTTGGGCAATGTGGCAGCGGAACTGGTTGTTCAACCTCATCAAGCCATAACTTCCGGTGGAGGTGGAGGAACAAATAATGAACAAGGATGGCGAGACGACAAAGACAAGGACAACCAAAGAAACGAACCTTTTTATAAACCTTCAAAACGTAGAAGATAATGAAAGAAGATGTGGTAGCAGCAAATCTTGCAAATTTGCGCCAAAGTATCAACGAGCTTAAAGAGTGTATTGAAAAACAGAATACTACAGTTCCTAAACCAGAGCAATCAGTAAAAGTGGACTTCGATGAAAAGACCATTTATAATGGAGTCGCCAAAAGTTTCTGTACTTGCTGGAACGATGCGTTATCAGTGGTGAAGAAGCATATCTGGAAGCAACAATCGGACACATTGCCGTTCTCGCTATGGTTTCCGAAGTTTATTGAATTATTCAAGCAGAAGTCCAGATTTCTTGAATATCTTTATCGGCACGTTTGCGATTATAATCTCAATCGCATGAATATCGAAGCAAATACCGAAAGCATATTAAAACGGCAGGATGAGATATTTGTCAAAATCAATGAGTTGAAAAGTCCTGTAACCATTATTCCACCTAATATCAATGGGATGTTTATACGTGGCTATCATATCAAACTTCGATATGTTGTAGCCTTTATTGTCATTATTGTTACGTGGGCTGTTGTAGCATCGGTTAGTAGCATGAAGTATAAGGAAGAATCCTTTGCACATTATTCGATGTATAGGGCGGTGAAAGAGCTGTACTTAATAAAAAAGTAGATAGCAATAAAAAAGGGAAATTAGTATATGTTTCTACGTATATACTGTTTACTCCAATTTATCCTTTTACATTTCAATTAATTATGAAGGGATTTTTTATATTGGTGTATGTTAATATAAATTTTAGCGTTATGATTTACGGATACATTAGAGTAAGCAGTGATAAACAAACTGTAGAAAACCAACGTTTTGAGATAAGTAACTTCTGTAAAATTAATGAGTTAATAATTGACGATTGGATAGAAGAAACTATCAGTGGAACGAAAATTTACACAAAACGACAGCTTGGACGTTTACTACGTAAAGTACGCAAAGATGATATTATCATCTGCAGTGAGCTTTCACGTCTTGGACGCAATCTTTTTATGATTATGGAAATCTTGAATATCTGTATGACAAAGGAATGTAAGGTATGGACAATTAAAGATAATTATCGACTTGGGGAAGATATACAAAGTAAAGTCCTTGCCTTTGCTTTTGGACTGTCAGCTGAGATAGAACGCAATCTTATCAGTCAACGTACAAAAGAGGCATTAGCGAGAAAAAAATCAGAAGGGGTAATGCTTGGACATTGTCGTGGCTTTCGCTGTAGACTTAATCCCAAATGTGCCAACAAACATGATTATATTGTAAAAGAGTTGGCTAAAGGAACAGAAAAAACTGTTATATCTAAAAGGTTGAAAGTTTCAAAAACAACATTATATCGTTATCTCGTTTATACGGGGCTTCATTTGCCTATAAATTGTCAACAAGAAGGGTGGGAAGAGTATGGTATCTATCATTGATTTCTATGTACTACAGAAGCGACCCTCAAATGGGGGCGGCTTCGACATTACCATAGGTAACCCACCATACATCAGTGCGCCGACACAGATAGCATCACCCGAATTGAACGAACAGCGGCAGCGTATAGTGGCAAGCAAGAAATACAAATCGCTTAATGAGAAGTGGGATTTGTATGTTCCTTTCATGGAACTTGGTATGCAACTACTATGCCCCAATGGAGTTTTCTCTATGATTGTCCCATATCCCTTGACAAATCAAAAGTACGGTAAGAAACTCCGTAAAATGATTGCAGAGGAGTATCGCCTATTAGAGATAGCCGACCTTAATGGCACAAAGATTTTTGAGAACGCCACTGTGAGCAACTGTATTCCGTTTATACAGAGCAGTCAACCAGAGGGCGAACTTCTCATTACAAAAATCTTTGAAGACAAGACCATCCGTGAAGTGTTAAGCAAGTCTCCAGAGGCATTAAAGCAGGACGAGAAAAATTATGTTTGGAACTTGACAGAAGAGGAAAGAACAGGAAACCACTTCGCCAATATGAATGTATTGGGTGACTTCTGTTACATTAGTAAGGGCATGGTGGTTAATGCCCATGAGAATATTGAAAAAGGTGCTTTCAAGAAAGAAGATTTGATTAGTTTACATTTTGATGATGTGCATAGCAGAAAGTATTTGGAAGCAAAAGATATAGATAAATACCAAGTTCGACGTGTGCGTTATCTCGAATGGAACACAGAACGATGTCCAGACAAATTAAGTCGTCCGACTTTTCGTGAGTTGTATGACCGTCCAAAACTTATTATGAATTGTTTGGGAACTATCAACGTAACAATTGACATAAAAGAACACTTCCTGCATAATCACTCCATCTATTGCGCAATTCTTTGGAAAGACTTGAAAGGTGTTAACAACAAGAGCATATCTTCAAGCATCAAGAAATTCTGCAAACATAATCGTGCAGACATGGAAACCTTGTCTGGAAATGTTGACCTGTACTATTTGTTGGGCATCCTCAATTCCTCGATGGCTAACCAGCTGTTAGCAGACCAACGAGGCGGTGACTATCACATATACCCCGAACACATTCGCAATCTTCCAATTCCTGTTCCGCAAAGAGAAGCACAAAACGCTATCGGCGTAATTGCAAAAGAGATTCTACTTCGTCGAGAAGAAAATATTGATTACTCCGAATTGGAAGAACAACTTAATGGACTTGTGGCCGTATTGTATCAATGACATATTGCAGACCCTCAAAAGAGGGCTTCGATATTGTTATCGGCAACCCGCCGTATGGGGCTAAGTATGATAACCAGACAAAGAGATATTATAAGAATACCTATGTGACGGCTAATAGCATTCGTGGATTACAGAAAGGGTCACTTGACACATATACTCTGTTCATTGAACTGGGTTACAACCTGCTCAGAAGGAATGGCAGCTTTGCCTATATCGTTCCAATATCATTGACTTCAAGTGATTCCCTAACAGGCATCCACCGTATTATAATGGGGAATTGTGACACCATACACATATCTTCGTATGCAGTACGTCCGAAACCCGTATTTGAGAACGCTGTCGTAAATACTTCAATACTGCTTTTTAAGAAGACTGAAACACCTTGTCAGCATCTTTTTTCCACCAAGATGCACAGAAGAGGGAATGAGTTTGAATTACAAAGGCTTATTGATAATCTCAACTTTGTTGATGTCAATGGTTATACAATGATAGGTCGCATTCCAAAGATTGGTAGTAAAATGGAAAAGGACATCCTTACAAAGATTTTCAAGAATACTCCAATTAAAACATTGTATGATGATAAAGGTGAGCCTATCTATTATAGGACAACTGGCGGTAGGTACTTTAAGGTCGTAACCAACTATCCGACCGGTTCAACTAAAGAGAAACCATTATACTTCCAAAAACGAATATCGAATGCTATTGGTTGCATTCTTAGCAGTTCTTTGGCATTTTGGTTTTACCAAATCTATTCCAACAATCTTGACTGGAAGACATATGAGATAGAGAATTTTACCATTCCGCAGCTTTCAACTAAGGATATTGAGTATCTTAACAAGTTATATTCTCTTTATCTTTCTGATATAGAGGCTAAAGCCAATATCAGAACAACATCTGGAGAGTCCACTTACAATGTTGATTCATTCAAGGAATATAAGATTGTACGCTCCAAAGCCATCATTGATGAGATAGATGACTACATCTGTCCGCTATACGGCTTGACGCAGAAGGAAAACGACTTCATAAAGAACTATGAATTGGAATTTAGACTGGCAGGAGAATAAATGATAATTGGAGGTGTTATCCTCCAATTATCATTTGGTCTTACTTTTCTTCATACGTCTAAATACCATGTCTTGAAGCGTACTTACAATGTATAACTCTTCTTTGTCTAATCCAAAGTAATTAAGCACTATAGCATCTATCATCTTATGTTGATTGTCATTAAGCGTTATCGAGATACTCGTATCTAAAACTTTATCTTTAACCGCCATATATAGAGCTAATATTTCAGAAGGTCTGTTGAATTTATAACAAATAGGTATACTCTTCAAGTCTGTAGCCTCTGCTTTCAACATTCCTCCTCCCAAGTTTGTCCTTCCTGTAATCTCTCTTAAAAGCCAAAACAACGATGAGTTACAAAAGAGCCATATGTTTAAGGTTTCTTCTTGCGACAAGTCACCATAAACTTCAACATAACTTGATGTATAACCAGAGCATTCGTTGATACTACAAAAATGTGTCCCTATTCCTCTAGGCATTATAAGAAGTGGCTTTTTCCTACTACCTGAAATATCGTCTTTGCTGACATAACAAGACGAATTACTCCAACTATAAGTAGGTCCAATCTCAGATGTATAATACGGATATGTTCGAGAAGATTGGCTATAAACAATATGGTTTTTAGTGAGATTAAGCCCTTGCCCAATACTTATCTTTGAAGCAAGACTTTTGTCTTCAAGTTGGCTTATCGCTTCTATAATCCGTAATAGTTTCTGTTCCGCTCTAATAATAACTCCCCATTTGTAGTTATGCAATAATTGATCGCTTGATAAGAATGATTTTAGAGTAATTTTTTCCGTATCATGGATGGCGAACGTATTGCATGGATATTTTTCAAGACTTCCATCACAATGAAAGAACTTAACAGGAAGATTATCATTGTTCTCATTTCTGTTCCTAATGATGGTTATAATAGTATTAATATCAGCTGTTTCAAAGTATTTGTACTCCGAATCAATAATTGCATGAACTTCACACTTCTTCAATAAAAAATTCTGAAATAGTTTTCCGTAGTCTGTGGAAAGCCACGAATTTTCAGTGATAAAGACGTTATATCCCTTTTTGTTTAATAATCTTAGCGATAATTCATAGAAGAAAATCAATAAATCAGCACCACGGGGAAAAGCTCCCGCATCTGACAATCTTCTTTTTTTTATTTCACTCTGCAAACTTACCTTTAATGATTCTGAGAAATTGGAACTTCTCGATTCTAAATACGGCGGATTGCCAATGACAATATCGAAGCCCTCTTTTGAGGGTCGTGAGAAGACATCATGGAACCAGGTGTGCCAGAGGAAGAACTGGCTGTTGGCAGACAAATCCATGTCCTCAAAGTCAATGCGAATGCCTTGCTCATCAAGTTCCTGCTTTACGATGTCTGCAATATCCTTTCTCAACTGCGCCTTCTTGTCATGCTCCGGGCAAGCGTAGTATTCGGCAAGTTTGTCGCGTAGATTCTTGCGGTAAACATCTAACATGCTGTCAAAGATAGTAACGCCCTGCCCAGCACCAACCTTCTTTTCTGTCATAGTTGAGAGGTCAGCGCCCTTATACTGCTCCAGAAGGGAATTTCCTTGCATAATCTTGAAATCAAGGTTTGGCAGAGCCTCCGGTGATTTCTCATCCACAATCAAAGAGAGCCAGAAGCGCAGTCGGGCGATGTCAACGGCACCACGCTCAATGTCAACACCATAGATATTGTTCTGGATGATGTGACGTTTTATGTTGGCGGCATTCTCCACGATGTTTGGCTCGATAGCAGAACGGCAGAAGAACAGTTCGCGAAGCAATCCCATAGGAAAAGCACCTGAGCCAATGGCAGGGTCGCATATCTTCACGTCGCATAGTTTCTGGTCGATGTCCTCCTTCAAGTCGCCCAGCAATGCTGCATCGTGAGTTGTCACAAACTGACGAATACAATTTTTATCTTCTTCCCTTTGGTCTGTTTGCAGATATGCTATCAGGCTTTCACGGCACATATACTGCACAATCTCCTTCGGTGTATAGAATGCACCTTTGTCCTTGTTGTCCTCCAGCAAGTTTTCAAAGATGCGTCCGAGCATTTCGGGGTCAACACCCACTTCTGCATCGTTCGGGTCATTTTCGTCAATAGTAAAGTTATATTGTGAGAGCATTGTCAACAGGCCATCAAAATAGCTGGCAGGAAAATGACTTGGTTTCTTGTCAAGATTGTCACGTTCAAACAGACCACCATTCAGATATGGAATACGGCAGTTGCGGAAGCCCTCAACTTTTGTGTCGTAAAGGTCGCCCCTGTCTGAACGGTTGCGGTCTAAGCCTTCCTCAAACAAGTCTTCCAATATGTCATCAAGGAAGTTTTCCTTCTGACGTTCAGTGGCATTCTTGAAAATATTCAGCATGAAGTCACGGTCGCCTTCGCCCCATTCCTTGCCAGCAGGAACGCCAAGCCAACCTTTCTTCTGGAGGAAGTGCAGGAATACAATGCGTCCAAGAAGTTTTTTCACATAGTCACGAATGGGCTTTTCCTCACGGTCACGAATTTTGTCAGCTTTCATACCCGTATGGTCAAAGTCTGTATCAATGAAGTCCTGACGCATTCCATTGGCAGGATCAACCATATAATTGACAAATGCCTCATATTGAGCCTTGTACTTCCCGAAGAACTCTTTAGAAAGAGCTTCAACGTTGAATGCATCTTCGATGTCTTTTATTTCAAGGGAATCCCTTTTGTCATATAGAGCCATGAAGTTGTCAGTTGCCGTGCGGCATGACTGACCAGGACCCAACAGGAATGTATATCGTTTGCTGTCGGTGGTTTCTTCTTTGTTACCGCTCTTTCGACAATAGGTGAAACGCCAATCCCAACGAGTGTCATCCTCGTAATGGAACAACATGAAAGCACAAGAGAACTGGTCCATGACAGCACGGATGAGCCGTTGAATGTTCACACGGTTACGCTCCATCATAACCCGGTCGCTGACTGTTACATCGAAAATCTGCAATGGCTCTACGCCAACATACATCATTCCAACTTGCTTGATGCTGCGTATTCCCGTCGCTTCTGCCAGTTGTCTTCGTTCAGGCTGACTTTCCAAAAGCTCTGTTTCAAAACCATCCTCAAAGTCATTTTCACCGAAAATGGGGAAAATGACATTGCTGAGAAACGAATTCCAGCCTTGATACCGGCTGCTTAGATACTCTTTTAATGACTCTTTATTCATGGGATTGTTTGTTTACTTGATAGTTCCTAATACAATGGATGCTTCGCCTTGCTTACTTTCCACATGGGTTACGAGCTTGCCGATTTCTCGCTCCAGTATCTCGTCAATGTCTTGTTGCTCAATGGCAAAAAGACGTGAATCTCGTTCTTCTAATTCCTGACCAATAGCCAATACTTTTTTGATGATGTCAAAACTTCCTCGGTCAACCAATTTACGGGCATTTTTCAGCAAAACCTTGGATTGAGGTGACAAACCATGTGTGCTATTAATCTTCACCAACATTTCCTTGGCAGCCGTAGCCTTGTCACCAGCCCTTGACTTGTTGATGCGGACAAAGTATTGGTTATAAGTCTTAATAGCTTCTGCCGACAACTGCTGCCAGTTATCTGGCAATGGAACACGTTTGGCATTTTCTTCCACACGCATATCTTCGAGTAGTTCAAGCAGGGAAACAATCTGTGCATTCCCTTCTGCGTCTATCCTGATGGCAAGCCTTGCAGAGCGTGGAGCTTTCACGATGAAATATGCCGTGCCACTTGCTGCCTGTGCTATCTGCCAGTCATCATTGGCTTGTTCTATTTGCAGATAACGTTCCGGGTGGGCATCCTTATATTGTTTCAACTCATATACATACTTTTGCAAAGGTGATTCTTCACCGTCAACTGCCTTGGCAATATCGTAATGCACAACGCTTTCCTCTTCTGAGAAAATCTTGCTGTCCTCGCCAAAGAGTACATGGAAAGATTGCAACTTGGTATGTGCCTTGCGAACCAACTGTATCTGTGCATCACCTTCGGCACTTGGCATGAAGTTATAGACATAGACAAATGGCTCCTTACTGCCGATACGGTTTACACGGCCTATGCGCTGCATCAGTCGAGTAGAGTTCCAAGGCGTGTCATAGTTCAGAATGACATTGGCACGGTGAAGGTTGACACCTTCGGCCAATACCTCTGTTGTAATGATAACATTGTAATCATCCTTCCAGACTCCTTCGTAATTGGCATCAAAGTTCTCCTCAATTGTATGTTCCATCTCATCTCGATTGGCAGCAGTAATGACAAGAGCCTTATAGCCTTTTGCCTTTATCGCTCTTGCAAGCGATTGGACTGTATCTATTGCTTCCGAGAAGATGACCAATTTCCCAGAAGTGTTCTTTTGGGGATTAAACAGTTCTGGCTTGATGTTTTCTTTGAAGGCATCAAACTTCGGGTCTTGCGGGTTCTTCGCCCATCGGTCATAGAGATTGGAAATGAGCCGGAAATCTTCTTTCAGTTGGATAAAATATTCCTCCTTGAAATCTTTACGCTGATATTCAGCATTCTGTCCCTTCTCGTTACGTCCTTGTTCTGTCAACTTCTTTATTTTGGCTCTGATGTCTTCTACGCAATCATTAAACGAAACACGCTTGCCACGCTTCAAGGTCTTGGCTTCGTAGTCAAGTTCTTTGTTTACGTCTATTTGCGGGCAAACGAAGATGGTGTCGTTCTCCCACATCTTAATCATGTTCTCCGTGTAACGGCGCAGGTTCAACAGGGATTGAGTGAAAGCCGTGAACGAACTTTCGAGACGCTTCACAAGAAGTATCTGCATGATTGTGGCAAGCTGCTTGGCCACATCGTTAACACCACGGTTGCCTCGACCTGTATGTTTCCTTTCATTGGCAGGGTCTGCAAAATATTCAATGGCACGATAACGGAAATATCTTAGCCATTCGTCGGTCTGCAACTTTTCCTCTTCCGTGGGGGCTATAATTGTCATGGTGTCAGAGAATAGCTGTGCCAACTCATCATCCATAATGTATTCAAGGTTGTTAGGCCCGACTATCTTCGGGAACACCAAACCTTGTGACTCCATATCGTCTTTGTAATATTTCTCAACATCTGTCCTCGTACGTCGTTCCAAAATATCACTTAATACGCAGTCACGTAGTCGCTTAGAGACGGCATCAAGGCGTTGATGACGTTCATCTGCTGGAATATCATTGCTCCTGTCAATAAGCAATTCATATTCTCGGTTGACATCTGCAAAGAATCTTTCGATATTGCCACTTTCGGCTTTCTTCAATGTACTGTCGTTGTGGTTGCGCTCAAAGAGATAAATCTGATTCTTCAAGTCATTTGGGCGGTTGTTCTGCGGTGTGGCAGAAAGAAGCCCCACGTATGGATATACCCCAGTATTAGAACCAATCTTCTGTATCAGTTCGTCAAGCGACTGATACATCAATGTCGCACTATTGCGGAACTTATGGCTTTCATCAATGACAATAAAACCATAATTCTTTTCTTGCAGCGTTCCTCCAAAATCGCCAGAATCGCAGCTGTCATCATCGTCCTCTTCCCAGCCTTCATCTTCGGCAACATTCCCGATGCGTCCAGTTGTAATGAAGTCAATGTATGGAGCAATCTTCTCGTCAGAATCTTTGTCGAACATGGCAATAGTTTTCTTCCAGCCCGATTGAATGGCAGGAGGAGTAATGACCAATACTTTACGCTCCCGGCCATCATCTTCTGGCACGGACAAGAAACGCTTGATGATGAGCGTACCGATAATCGTCTTGCCAAGTCCCACCACGTCTGCTAACATAAAGCCACCATGTTCGTGCATAATGCTGATACACCTCTTTACAGCTTCTATTTGATATTCCAGTTTGTGAATGTTCGCTGGCAGATAAGTTTCTATTTGTTGTCCGAGTGATTTGTTTACAATGTCACTAAACTTAATTTGTAGCAATTTGATATATAGTTCGTATGGAGTGAATAATTGTTGTTCACTTTCGCGTTCTTTTTCAACGTCATCTGTTATAGGTGCAGATTTAAGGATTTGTTCTAAGAATTGTTTGTTCCAAGGTTCAGATATTTCCCATTTTTCATTAAACCATATCAAATGAGATTTATTACCTGGTATTTTATCAAGCGATAACACTTGATTTGGAGCAGTTTCAATATAGTTTAATTCTGCGTTACCTTGTAATCCTTTTTGTGTAAAATTTGTACTTCCCACGATGCCAATACCAATGCCGTTTGACTTTCCATCAAAGATGTAACACTTAGAATGTAAAAATTGAGTTTCGTCATTTTCATTTTTTCGAAACACACGAATCTGAATCTTTGAATCATTGTTTTCCGTACAATAATCAAGAAGCAGACGTATAGCATCTTTATATTCCTCAGTAACATTAAGTTCGTGGATATCAGTCTTTATGAAGTCCAGTGGATAATTTGCATCTTTATATTTAGGTGACTTTAATTGATTTGCGTATATATAAGGGTCTTTACCTATAAGTAAACGAAGTGTTGTTCCGTCTTTTTCAATGAAAGACCTCAAATTTTCTTGTAGTATAGCTAAACCGGGAATATCCCAATAACCAGTGGCAATACTGACTGTTTTAATGCCATCAATGGCTAAGCATTTTCTCAATGTTGCTGTCATTGAAAGTGCTTCTATGGAATTATCTATAAGTGTATTATTCATTTTAATTCTATTCTATGGTTTGAAAACATACGCTAATTACATTCTTTCTCCCTTCTCTCTTTTACTCTTTCCCATCCCGGCATCTTTTTAGCCAATACACTTTCTCCTGCAGGAAAGTAAAGCGGAAAGACTTGAGATAAGAAACTTACAATATCACTACGTTTCTTGCCCATGTTGAAAAAGGTGGAACAAACAAAATACATAAGATCTTGCTGACTACATGTATCTTTGAGTTGAATGGTTATTGAGGGAGTGATTATCAAACCGTGTTCTGCAAATGCGCAAGCACTGGCAAGAATCGCTTTCTGTTCTTCCTCAGTGAACATCTTGATTTTATCTGCTAACCATTCAAGTTCTCTTTGCTGAAGTACTTGTTGCTTTTCATTCTGATGTTCCAATAGGATTGCTATATTTTCTTGTTGCTTTTCGGTCAAGGCATTTTCCAATGCTTGATTCTTTCGTTTAAGGACGTTGAATTTTAGCAATGCAGCAATGTACATACAAAAATAACCTACTGCAACATCAAATATCAGAACAAGCAGATAATTGCTGTTTGAATTTTTGGTATTCTCAGCCATATACTCACTGATAGGAATCACGGCAAATAGCATGATGATAGCTATTGCATAAAGCACTCTGTATCGCGTTTTGTGGCTTATTTGCGGCAAGGAAGCAAACAAAAAGGCGATAATCAAAACGGCAATTATTGCACTGAATGGTATGAAAGATGTTCCCATAGGTTTATTGTTCGGTTTATGGTTTAACAATTATGCGCCAATAACCTGCCTTGTCAGAACCTTCATGGATGAGAATGCCTCTATCTCGAAGATTCTTTATCTGTTTCTTGACACCATCCAAAGAAATCCCCAATTCATTTGCCATTTTCTCACGAGTTATCATCGGGTTAGATATAACCATATCTATAATACGTTGAGCTGTTCTACCAACAGGTTTATTGGCACTTCGTTTTACAGGGTACTTTTCGAGGGTACTATTTCCGTTTACAGGGTACTTTTTCTCCGAACTTTCTTCGTTTACAGGGGACTTTTCGAGGGTGCTATTTACCCTGTTGGCTACTTCTTCAACAGGTATTCTTCCGTTTTCATTCCAATTCAGATTATAGAAAGTGGTGTAGAAAGAGGTCGCTTCCGTTTGATATTGTGGTTCTTTTCCTTGCAGGAAATTAGGCAGTTTCTCCGTAAGTTCCCGCATTTTGCGTAAGCCGGAGCCACGTTTCTCCATATAGTCCAACTGTGTGAACATGTCTGCAATGACGGGGTTACGGCGCATGGACGGCACTTTGTATATATCTCGGTCTTGAATCTGCGTACCGTCAAGCATTGCGCCCGGTGATACTAGTTCTACTCGGTCATCGTAAATGTCGATATGTACTTCACCGCCCATTACGGTGTAATCCCGATGGATAAGGTGGTTTACCAATCCTTCGAAGATGGCACGGTCGGAATAGTCGGGTAGGTTAAGGCGATAGTTTGGCATCTTCACCCAGCCGCTCATGGTATAGTTCTTGATGAAGTCCATGCCGTATTTTAGTAATAACACGAGGTTAGCCCGATGTTCTACGGAACTGATGGCATCATCTTTATAGAGTCCAGTCCAACGAGTACAGAAAATACGTGATTGAAATACGGTGCAATTATCCACAAACAGCAATCCGGCATTGGTCAGTTTACCGTCTGGCGTGACCAGTCCGAATGATTCCAAATATTTGTCATTCCATTCCTGATGGGTTTGCTCACGGAAGGTATTGGCAAGGATGATGAAAGAATGTTTGCTGGCATCCACTTGGGTAGGCAATGAATCCCATGTCATGTGTGTGCCTTTCAACACTAATGAAAGAAGTTGTTGCGAATTGCACTCCACGCTTTCATTGCCAACTCGTACATATGCGGTACGTGTTCCATCTTGATAGTAATAATAAGGTGTAAGTGTTCCAGCTTTTACTTTCACTTCAAGTAAAGTATGTACTTCGTGCTCTATCGGAATAAGTTGAACTTCCGGTACAGGGTCAAGTCGTGCCTTTATCATTTCACTGATAAAATCAGCATCGGCTTGTGGATTCTCCAAACCAACAACTTCTCCGTCATCGTTCACTCCATAGAACAAACTGCCGCCATCCGTATTGGCAAAAGCCGATACCGATTTAAGCCATGACTTCACTTTCTTACGTTCCAACATTTCTTTGAAATCGTAAGCTGAGCATTCCGCTATCAATGTATTGGTATGTATCTGCATAGTTTCCTTATTGTTGTTTGGGTATAATCTCCCAATATGATGTACAAACATACGAAAAATTTCAGGAATAAATGAATAAAAAGGGAGAAATGGCACTGAATGGCTTATTAATAAAGTGTTTGCGGTGACAGACGAAGCCACGGAGAAAAAGGTAAAACGCAAAGAAAAGTGGAATATAGAAGCAGTTAGGTTTTCAAATCATTGCCCGCCCGAAGGTCAGTTTTAACAGTTACCGTGACGATTGCTCCGCCTCGTTTAGGTTTGTCTATCAAGCTCTAACTCGTTGATTATTAGTTTTGCAATAGAAAACGAGTATGAGCAGAAGTACATTCAAGGTGCTGTTCTATGCGAATGGCAGCAAAGAGAAAAAAGGAATTGTCTCTATCATAGGAAGGGTAACAATTAATGGAACTGTATCGCAGTTCAGTTGCAATGTAACATCTCGAAAGAACTTTGGGATGCTAAAGGGAACAAGGCTAAAGGGAAAAGCAAGGAAGCCAGAGAGATTAATTTTGTCTTGGATAATATCAAGGCACAAATCATCAAGTACTACTAGTGCATATCCGACCGTGAAGCGTATATAACCGCAGAAATGGGCAATGTCTATCAAGGTATGGGTAGCTAGTATGAAACACTGCTCAAAACCTTCGATAAAGATTGCACCAACTTCATGAAACGGGCGGGTAAAGACTGTACCATTAGAACGTATAAGGTAATGCTAAGGGTAAGAAATTATGTCGCAGCTTTCACCAAGGCATTCTATAAGCGAAATGATATGGCCATGTTGGAACTTACGCCTGACTTTATCAAGGAGTTTGCTGCTTATCTTACAACCAAACATAATTTGAAGAACGCCACGATATGGCTCAACTATATGTGGCTGAAAAGTGTGGTGATGCGTGCGCATTATAACGGGCTGATACCGAGAAATCCGTTTGCAGAGTTCCATATCAGTCCGAACGTAAAATAACGTGAGTATCTGACAGAAGATGAGATAAAGGTCATCATGACACATGAATTTGAAAATCCGTCGCTTGCATTTGTTCGAGACTTATTCGTGTTCACCTGCTTCACTGCACTCAGTTTCGTGGATATGAAGGAACTGACAACGGATGAAATCATAGAGGTGAACGGTGAGAAATGGATAGTTGGCAAGCGACAATGAACGGCTTTTGCATAAGTGTGGGAATCAAGCCTGTAAAACTCTACATTCGGTTTTGGAAGTACAACGATGGGGTAGATGGACTTCCTGATTGGTGTATCATTCTTGGGTATTGCAGATTTACTAAAAAACAAGACCAAGAATTGCAGGGGCTTATGCGGTTCTTCAAAGAGTATGCACTAAGATATGGGTATAGATATATTGGGATTGAGGATAATCCGCAATTTAATCGAACTTTAGAATTTCAGTGCATTCAATCTGTCATATATCAAGCATATTTTATTGCCGAAATACAGAAAAAATAGCAAACTACGAATAAAGGAGAAGGGTATGCTTGCTCTTTTCCTTTATTCGTAGTTTTAAATAGAATAAAATACTGTCTATATGCTTGATTTTTATTAATTTTGTAATTAGGTTGATTGTTACATAAACAGTATTTTAAGATACAATGGCTATATTTTATCCTTCAATAGAGAAGATTCAAGAATTTAAAGTAAAGCCTACTATAGGCGAAATGACCTTACTATATTTCTTGAAGAATGTCTTAGACGATTCGTTTGAGGTATATTTTAACCCATTTCTTAATGGAGACCGCCCAGATGTCCTTATCATGAGGAAGGATTACGGTGTTATGATTATCGAAGTAAAAGATTGGAATCTTCATAACTTTAAATTAGATAACAGAAAAAAATGGATATATATTCCTAATGGAGCTGTTATTAAATCACCTATTGACCAAGTATTAAAGTATAAAAATAATCTCTATGATTTACATGTAGATAAACTCTTGGAAAAAAAGATTTGTGACTTCCGCCACTTCAATATTGTTTCGTGTGCAGTTTATTTTCATTGCGCAAGCCAAATTCAGCTTGAGAATATGTTGATTATCCCCTTTAAGGATGATAAGAAATATCAAACATTCTTGAAATACAATGTCGATTTATTAGGATACGATTGTTTAGAAGAGGAACTCTTTAATAAATTATTAAAAAGACGTTACATGGTAGCCGGGAATCCATCATTCCTTTTTAAAGATGATATCTATCAAAATTTCAAGCGACTCCTTTCACCATCAGTCCACCTTAAATCTCAAGGTGAAATATATCGGTATTCATTGAAACAGCGTGACATTATATATTCTACAACGTTGGAACAGCGTGTCAAAGGGGTGTTTGGTTCTGGCAAGACAACTATATTAGCTGCCCGAGCTGTGCAAGCATATAAACGTGCATTGGAGAGAAATGATAATCCACGTATTCTAATTTTAACTTTTAATATTACATTAAAGAATTTTATTCATGATAAATTGATGAGAGTCGATGAAACATTTCCAATAGAGAATTTTATCATTATTAACTACCATTCTTTTATTAATGCTGAATTGAATAATCTTAATATTGAATTTGACATTCCTGATGATATTCCAAAAGAAAGAATACCATCATATTTGGACGAAAATTATTACTCAAATATATCACTATTTGACAAACACAAAAATAATATCGTAAAATACGATGCTGTATTTATTGATGAAATCCAAGATTATCATCGCCCATGGATGGATATTATCAAAAATTTCTTTCGTGATTCTCAAGGAGACTATGTACTTTTTGGGGACGTAAAGCAAAATATATATAGTCAACCAACAGAAAAAAAGGATGTTGTAACAAATGTTCGTGGTGTTAATGAACTAAAATATTGTTATCGTTCAGATTTTAAGGTAAGAGACCTAGCCCAATCCTTTCAATGTAATATTTTTGGAGATAAATATGATATTGATGATTTCAATGAAAATAAAGCAATTGGTTCTCTTGATTTTACGATAGATAAAGAAGGCTATGTTAATTACATGTACTTATCAAATGATAATTCTGTACCTGCATTGTACAATATTATTCGAGGTAACATTTTAAATAAAACCAATAATATCTCACCTAATGATATAACAATATTGGGATATACAACCAAAATGTTAATAATGTTTGATTGTTATTACCGCTATGCCAGTCGTGAAAGAAGCAACAGTATGCTGGAAACTATAGAAGTAATGTATATGACACATCTAAACTTCCTCGGGAAAGACTTTGGACGATTTGCTTGGTTTAGTAATATTACTACTCATTTGAGTAAAAAAATGTTTCCAAAGCGAACGCAACTTTACGACAATGACATCATTAAATTGCGGCAGCATATAGCGAAACTGTTTACTATATACGATCTTTACCAACAATATCCTGAAACTTTTAAGGAAAGGCTAAAGGAAGAGTGTAATACCTGTGGCATTTCTATAGAAGCATATTTGGCTTTTAGAAAACACTATGATAATGACCTGTCTTTATTTAAAACGGATGTGTATAACTATAATTATAAGAATATCCGCGAAAATAAAAAACTTCATTTCTGGATGAATAGTGGTACAATTAAAATCTCAACTATAAACTCGTTCAAAGGTTGGGAAAGTGAAGTTGTGTTTCTTATTATTGAACCTAAATACGAAAATGAAACAACATTTAATATGGCGTTTGATGAACTACTATACACTGGTCTAACGAGGTGTAGAAAAAATCTTGTAGTGATAAACTTTGGAAATTTCCAATACGACAGCAAGATACGCCCATTGATTGAAAAAATTAAATAGTATTGAAAGAACAGATACTATACTAAAATGGGATAAACCTTATTGAAATAAATATGTATTTTGTTGTTTCCGAGAAAAGATGTATCTTTGCTCCTGTCGAGAGATACATTGAAAGTAATGCCAAGCAGAGTGCAGCAATAAGCACTATTGTTAACTCGTTACCTCAAAATTGGGAATTTTTCCCAAAGTCCTTATAATAAGGTGATAAGTAATTTATTTCAGAATTACGGAAAAAGTGTGTGTCGTTTCAATAGAATAAAGAAAATCATTTTTTAGAGGGAATATCTAAAAACACTTTTATAAAAAATTGCTTTGGTAAAATATTCTTGTAAGAATGGTATGTGAGCTAAAAACTCAATTATTTAAGTATATAGCAATGCTGTTTATTTTCAATAATTATCTTTGCAAACAAGATAGTTTTCTGTTCTTTTTTGATTTTTATGCGTTTACATCACGTTGTTTATGAATAAAAATCGTACTTTTGCAGTCAAGAGCTGTGGTTGCTTATGGATGCTTATTTTCGGATTTGCGATATAATTGCAACACATGTACGCAAGTTGCTCATACTGAGATAATGTTGATTTTGAGGAAGTCAAATGATTCCGATAAGGATACAGATAACAAACAATAAGCAAAAGCGTGCAGCTCAATGAGTTGCACGCTTTTTGCGTTCAGAAGTTTCTTGCGATACTTTTCTTTATATTTGGTATTATCGGGAAAGAAGTAAATCGGCTAATAGAACCGCTGTTTCTGGTTCATCTTTCGGTGCTTCTTTAGGTTTCCATGCTACAACGAATCGAACAGAGGCAGATTTTACTTCATATCCTTTTTCTTTCCATTCCGCCAATGTATTCTGCATATTTTGTGATAATTTGGCTACTGGTTTATTGGTTAATGAATCATACAAGACGAAATTGGCGTAGTTTAAAAGATCTCCGCCTCTTAATGCCAATACCTCTCGTTTAAGTTTTCTGAAGAATCCCAGATAGACATCTTTATGAGAGAGTTGTAGAACAATCTCTTCGGGCATTGCATACTCTTTGGAGTCAATAAAAACTGGTCTATATTTAAATGATTAAAACAATTGCTATTCGTATGTATAGACAGTCTGTTTTTTGCACGTGTTATTCCCACATAGTATCGACGCATCAGGTGAGCATCTTTCAAATAATTGTCAGATATGAGCATATATACATTGTCGAACTCTTTGCCTTTGGCTTTATGAATGGTCGATATCACGACATCTGTACCTGAAACGTTACAGAAATCTTCTACCGATGATTCAAATACAAACTCTTTGAAGTCACTAAGGTATTTTACTTTGTTGATTTGTTCAAATAGTTCCACACAACGCTTTACATACACCAAACTTTGACTTCCGTTGTAAGTGGAAAAAGTGGTATGTTTGGCATCATCCCATAATTCTTCCGGAATCAGGGGTGTTTTTGCCCGTTTGTCTATATACCTTAGGAAATATCTTATTTCGGTCATATTCCAAAAACGGAAACCATCCATAGATTGTACTAACTTGCTGTTTATTCCATATTTTCGTAAGAGAGCTACTAATATTACAGCTTCTTCGTTTGTTTGGGTGAGTACACACGAAGTGCCATTCGCCTGATGTTGAATTAATTCTTCAACGAGTGGCTGATACATATACTTTGATTGATAGTATGTCACTCCAACCCAACCATTTTCTTTTCTCATAGAGGTGATTGGGGTGCTTTTCATTCTTTTACTGATACTTTTTACAAATTCGTTGGCGAAATTTACTAGATGGTGCGCACTGCGATAATTTTCAGTCATTTCGAAAAACTTGCTTCCGGGTTCCTTTGTCAGTCGGTGCATATATTCGGAATTAGATCCGCGAAATTCATAGATATTTTGGTCATCGTCGCCTACTGCTATCATACGCATCTCCTCGTTATTGGTCATTAGGGCCTTTACAAGCTTATATTCGTCAGTACTCATGTCTTGAGCTTCGTCTATGACCAACACCGTCTTACCAATTTTGTTAGGTTCCACTTCTCCCTGATTAATCATTTCGGTAGCTTCTGCAACGACGTTTTTGGTATCTTCAAGATTTCCTACTCTTCCTAAAAGGTCAAAGCAATAAGAGTGAAATGTCTTTATCTCAACAAAGTGGGCGGCGTTGCCTATCAGCTCCATGAGTCTTTGTTTGAATTCGGTTGCGGCTGCCCTTGAAAACGTTAACATCAGAAGTTGTTCATGTTTTACATCTTCGAGCAGTAAGAGTGATGCGAGTTTGTGAACTAGCACACGTGTTTTTCCACTGCCGGGACCTGCTGCGACAACGATGCAACGTGAATCTTTGTCGGAAATGATCTCCATTTGGCGCTTGGATAATTGACCGAATAATTGCTTGTATTTCTGTGGTGTCAGGTTACGCTGTATTTCACTGACCCTTTCCCCCTTGAAGTATTTTGTGATAAACTTCTTGTAGTCCATTTGGAAATAGTCTTGAACATATTGTAAAGCCGAATTGTAATCTCTTACCATCAGATTGGCATATTCACCCACAATATGAACTTGTTGAATCTTCTGCTTGTAGAATTCATTAAGCATTTGGTAGTCATCCTGCTTGTATCTCGATTTATTGTCCTTAATTCTTTGAATATTCATAGCATTATAAAGGACCAGGAAACCTCCTTCGAGTTTCAGCGCACCAATTTTTGACAGATAAAGAAGTGCTTCCTCCACGTCTTCCAATTGTATGTTGTCAAGCCCGCTGAAAAGGGACTGGGGATTTGACTTTATTTGATTTAGAAGTTCTACTACAGAAAACAGAACAGCTTTGTTTTGTGAGATTTGCTTTTCTGTATCAGCGGTCAACTTATATAACCATTCCACTGTGAAACGGCTGATTTCCAATCGCCTTTCAAAACGTTTGATGGTTGATTCCATATCTGTTTGACGGCTGATTTCCATATTATGAACCGCATCCTCTTTCTTACGGATATATCCCTTGACTGTGAGGAAATAGAGTAACGTTCGGATGTCTTTTTCTTTAGATGTATTGATACCGTCGTTTGTTGCATCGTCATTCAGTTGCTTGCATGATGTCCGTAAAGATTTGTCAGGAATATGATTGAGGATGTATTGTTCAAGTTTCGCAAAACGTTCGAGGAGCGTGCGCGATTTTCGTTCCGATTCCCCGGTATCTGACAAATAGGCGGATATGTCTTTACTGTCTGCCAATATACCTTCTTGTCGCATTCTCTCCACAACAGATATGATTTCACTCTTGCTTATCCCCAGTATATCTGCCAGATAATCAATTCGTGATTCAGCTTCTGAATCTTGGGCTTTGGCAATATGTTTCTGTGAAATCAGTGATTTGATGATTCTGACGGCTTTCTCTATCTCGTCACTGCCAAATAGTAGTGACGCTGATATGCGTTTTCTTGCCTCGTCTATATTTTTAACTGTGATACCTGTAGCATATACATGAGGTACATTATTGCCTCTTACCAAGTATCCACTTTGTTCCAGAGTTGCTAAAGCTGTCCGTACGCGGGTCTCAATATCGGATACAGAATCATCCCAACCTGCCTGTCGGGCAATCTCCAGTGCAGAGCAGCTAACTTTCATGCGTTGTCTGGTGAGATCTTTTACAGCTTTCCATACCTGTTGAATTTCACTAATACTTAGTTTTGTCTGGTTCAACAGTATAAAATGCTTGTCTAAGTCATTATCACTATAAAGCACATAGCAACGTGCGTTGAGGCTGGGATCACGGCCAGCCCTACCTGCTTCCTGCACATAATTCTCCAATGAATCGGAAATATCGTAATGTACCACAAGTCCGACATCCTTCTTGTCGACCCCCATACCGAAAGCTGATGTTGCCACGATGATGCGTACTTGGTCATTCATAAATGCATCTTGATTGGCAATCTTCTCTTCAGAATCCATTTTGCCATTGAATGGCAATGCTTTATAACCGTCACGAGTCAATTTGGCAGCCAATTCTTGTGTACGTTTGGTACGTGATACATAAACGATTGTAGGACAATCGGATTCTGCTACAAGTCCTCTCAGTTTTAAATATTTGTCATCGTTATTTTCGGCATGTATGACAGAATAACGCAGATTGGTCCTTGAAGCCGTTGATGCAAATAATTCTAAATCTAAATTCAAGGTTTGTTTGAAATAGTCACAAATGTCTTGTACCACTTTCTGTTTTGCCGTAGCGGTGAAGCAGGAAACGGGTATTGGCTTTTTACATTTTTTGTTTTGTTGGTATTCTCGGATAAATTTGCCTATGTAGAGATAATCAACCCTGAAATCTTGTCCCCATGAAGAAAAACAATGTGCTTCGTCTATTACAAATCTCACAACATGGCGTGCCATTAAAATCTTTTCAATGGTTTTTGAACGAAGCATTTCGGGAGATATATACAAAAGTGAAGCTTCTCCGTCTTGCACTCTTTGTATTGATAGTGCTCTTGTGATAGGATCTAACAATCCGTTGATAGTTACCGCATCAGTAATACCTCTATCAGCAAGATTATCCACCTGATCTTTCATCAATGATTGTAGTGGCGAAATGACGATTGTGAGTCCGTGCACAGAACGTCCTTCCATAAGTGCGGGCAATTGAAAAGTAAGCGATTTCCCTCCACCGGTAGGAAATATTGCCAATAGTGATTTGCCTTTTACTGCTGCTTGGGCAGCTTGCTCTTGAAGCGGTTCGCCTTCGTATGTACGGAATTGTTCATATCCAAAGAATGTTTTCAAGTTATGAAGCACATTCAGTTGCGTATTACAGTAAACGCAATTTTCGCTGCAACTGTTATGACGCAGGAGTTTTACGACAAATTCTACTTCGGGATAATTGTGCAGTACCCATCCGGGAGTGATGGAGCGGTAGTCGGTGGTGTCAATTAAAGCCAAAGCGTATGCCAATTCACATGGACGCCGTTCAGTTAACATCTCAATATCAGCATGCTGGCAGATCTTATTCACGTAAAGTTTTCTTATGAGATCGGGTACTCCTTCATTGATATATTTCGCACCTACCATACTAAGAAATCCTTCAAACTCTGTCTTGCCTTTTAGTAACGATGCAAATAACGTACGTTTTTCGTCCGGCAACGAATTCCAACGTGCTATTTCGTCCAGTAGCAGAGCTTTTGCTTTTTCGCAATCATTCACAGGGTTGTTCATCTGCTCGCTGATCAGTTTGTCATCTTTTACAAGCTTATGATAAGGGCGTTCCGGAAATAATAAAGGTGATACATAAAGTGTATCGACAAAGAAGCAGTGGAATGTTTTATCGGTAAACAGATACTTTGCATCATGATGGATGATATTATGTCCGCAGATATAGTCTGTATCACCAAGAAATTTGAACAGCTCTTCTTTCGAAGATTTATGAAATGTTGCACCATCATGACGGAGTGCCCCAATATCATGGATTTTATGATCTTTCAAACCAATTTCAACATCTACTATGGCATAACGTATGACATCAAATGGCACAGATGTATTTTTATTGTTGATTACATGGTTGGTGTCCTCATCTTTTCCGATTCCTATAAGTCTGCTCCATATTGACATATATCCAATAAATAAGTTGTTTTATAATTGAATTTATTATGTATCTGTATCTTTTTATTGTTTGGGTATAGCCCCAATATTGTTTACAAAGATAAAAATAAAACTGAATAATCGGTTAAAATCACTGCATTCTTTTTATATATCGATACCATTTGTTTTGCCGTTCAATGAGATTACTGTAACTTTGCGTCCGGTTTAAAAAGATTGTATATTATGGAGTTACCTAAAGATCCGATGATGCTGTTTAGCGTTATCAATATGAAATTGCGGGATTGCTATTCTTCGCTTGATGAACTTTGTGAAGATATGGATGTAGATAAGGAAGAGCTGGTAGGTCAATTAAAAGCCGCAGGTTTTGAATATAGTGCAGAACACAATAAATTCTGGTAACAGTCTTTTCTTTAATTTACAGATTAACAATCTATCCGGATATCCGAAACGTCTTCATGCTCTTGGTAGAGCTTATGGAGACGTTTTTTTATCATATTATTATTCTCTTTCATATCCTTCACTCGTTAATAAAAGCAAAAAGCAGGATTCTGTATTTAACTTCCACACTTTTATGCGTTCTAATAGACAAAGTTCAGAAAAAGAATCGATGATAAATGAGAATAAAATCAGAGAAACTTGTGCCTCGAATCGCGGACGGGGATTCAAGATGTTGATGGACGTTTTTCAGGAACCGATATACAATTATATTCGTAGACTGGTTGTATCCCATGAAGATGCAGAGGACGTACTTCAAGAAGTGTTTATCCGCGTGTTCCGGCACTTAGACCAGTTCCGTAGTGAAAGTTCTTTGAGTACGTGGATTTATCAGATCGCGACAAATGAAAGTCTGCGTTTGCTGAATGACCGTAAAGAAGAAAGAAACGTTGCCTCCGAAGAGATTCAAGAGGAATTAATAAACAAGCTGCAAGCTTCTGATTACATTGATTACGAGAATGAGTTGGCTGTAAAATTTCAGGAAGCTATTTTGAGTTTACCGGAGAAACAACGTCTTGTGTTCAACTTGCGTTATTACGATGAACTCGAATACGAAGAAATAGCACGAATCTTGGATAGTAAAGTGGAAACACTTAAAGTAAACTACCATTATGCTAAAGAGAAAATAAAGGAATACATATTAAACAGATAGAAGAATGAAAAAGGATTTTGATTTTGACGATATTGGAAAACGTACCCCTTACCGTACTCCTGATGGCTTTTTCGAAGATATGCAACGGAGAGTGATGGAGCGTGCGGGAGTAAAGCAACGGCGGAAGTCACATTTGAAACTGATTGTTTCTGCAGTTGTTACGATGGCGGCAATATTAGCCGGATTCTTATTCGTTCCGTCCTTGCGTCAGATAAATGACGTTAAGTCGCCTTCTTCGATATTGGCTGTCGATAGAAGTAATGGCACGGACGCGGTAGATAAGTGGATTAAAGAATTGTCGGATGAGGAGTTGGAAGAGCTCGTCAGCTTCTCTGAAAACGATATATTTTTAAATTAAGTAACTCAATCAATTGTTTAAAACGTAAAGATTATGAAGATGAAATTTATTTATGTACTTTTGGGTGCTCTCCTGTTGGGGAGTCAGATGAGCCTTTCTGCTCAAAACAATGATAACAGAGAAAAGAAACAGCGTCCTACGCAGGAACAAATGGTGCAGATGCAGACCAATCAGATGGTTAAAACGTTGATGTTGGATGATGCAACAGCAGCTAAGTTTACTCCTGTCTACGAGAAATATCTGAACGAATTGCGTGAATGTCGCATGATGAACCGTAAGCCCAGAGCGGAAAAAGCACAAGGTGCGGAAGCAAATGCTAAAAGAGAAGGTCAACGGCCGTCTATGACTGATGCGGAGATAGCGGCGATGTTGAAGAACCAATTTGCTCAGAGTCGCAAAATGTTGGATATTCGTGAAAAGTATTATAACGAGTTCAGCAAGATACTTTCTCAGAAGCAGATTATGAAGATCTATCAACAGGAGAAAAGCAATGCGAATAAATTCAAAAAAGAATTTGACCGTAGAAAAAAAGGACGTAAACCGGGACAAGGACACCATGAGGGACAGAAGCCTCGTGCTCCGCGTCAAGGTGAAAAATAAAGATTAGGTTCATTATTAGAGTTTTATTTTACTAAATCGGCACAAAATTGAATATAGGCAGCCATATTTGTTTTTTTCAGCGGCGTTTGATTAGTTGTTATGTCTTCTTGCTGATTATCAGTTTGGCTGCTTATGCGCAGTCCGGTGGAAAGCGTTTCTCCGGACGTGTCGTTGATTCGGAAACCTATCAGCCGGTACCGTTTGCTACGGTCCGGCTTTTGGCTTTATCGGATAGCTCCCTGTTGGTAGGAGGGGCAACCGATGCGGAAGGTAGATTCCGATTGACCGTTGCCGCTCCCAAAAATAAGTCTTTGTTGCTTCATGTCTCTTTTATCGGATACACTGCGGTTTATCGGGAAGTATCGCCTGTAGCGGGCGGTCATAAAAATAATCTGGGCGATATACCTTTAGCTCCGGAAGTAATTGCTTTGGATGAAACCGTTGTGGTAGGACAAGCGCCTATGGCGGTAACCGAAGAAGATACAACCGTCTTTAATGCGTCTGCTTTTCGTACTCCCGAAGGTTCGATGTTGGAAGATTTAGTGAAGCAACTTCCCGGTGGAGAGATAGATGCGGACGGAAAATTGTTGATTCATGGAAAAGAAGTGAAGAAGATTCTGGTAGATGGAAAGGAGTTCTTTTCCGACGATCCGAAAGCGGCATTAAAGAACCTCCCGGTGGAAATGGTGGAAAAGCTGAAAGCGTATGAACGTAAGTCTGATTTGGCACGTCTTACGGGGATTGATGACGGAGAGGAAGAAATGATTCTCGATCTGTCTGTGAAAAAGAATATGAAACTCGGCTGGATGGAGAATTTTATGGGTGGATATGGAAGCAAAGACCGTTATGAACTGGCCAATACATTGAACCGTTTTCGAGACAACTCCCAATTGACTATTATCGGAAACCTGAATAATACGAATAATCAGGGATTCTCTGAGATGCAAAAAGAATCAGCAGTCTCCAGCGGTAACCTGCGTACACAAAAAGGACTGACTACTTCCCGTTCTTTAGGTATTAACGCTACATACGATTGGCAACGCGTTAAATTTCGTTCGAATATTCAGTATGTAGGTACGGACAGGCTGGAAGATAGCCGTACGACAGTCGATAACTTTCTCCGTCAAGATAAGTCGATAACGCAAAGTACGGGGCGCAACCGCCTGAAAAATAACAATCTGATCGCAAATGCGTTTTTGGAATGGAAGATGGATTCTGTTACAACCTTAATCTTTCGGCCCCAATACCGTACTGCCGCGAATGACAGACGTAACGGTAGTTTCCAGCAAGGGTGGGGGAATGATGTTTTGCTTAATGAGAAAGAGTCATCCGGAACCAATCATAATTCTTCGTACAATGTAACGATGATGATGCAACTCAGCCGTAAACTGAGTCGGATGGGGAGAAATATAGCCTTGAAAGTGGATTATGGAAGTAATGCCTCTTCAACGGACAGAAAGAATCTTTCTACCACGCATTATTTTAAGAACAATACGGAAAAAGTTCAGAATCAAAAGATAGAAGACGAAATAGACGGCTATAATTATCGGGTGCAACTAGTCTATGTAGAGCCGTTACCTTGGTTGCATTTTCTTCAGTTCCGTTACAGTTATCAGTATCGGGCGAATAATTCCGATCATTTCGTTTACAATTGGGATAAGGATCTGGACGAATTTACTCCCGATTATGATGAAGAGGCAAGCAACTGTTTCGAAAATCAGTATAGCAATCACTTGTTTAATGTTGCGGTTCGCACTTCCCGAAAGAAATATAACTATAATATAGGTGCCGACTTTGAACCTCAGAAGTCTGTGAGCCATTCCGTATTGAAAGATGATCCGGAAAATCAATTGGAAAGATCTGTTTTTAATTTCTCTCCTACCGTCAATTTCCGTTATAAGTTCTCCAAGCGCACCCGTTTGCAAATAGTATATCGGGGAAAGAGTCGCCAACCCAATATACGTGATCTGCAGCCTGTGACAGATCGTACCAATCCTTTGAACATCCGGGTGGGTAATCCTTCTTTGAAACCTTCTTATATAAATACATTTACGTTGAATTTCAATTCCTACAATATGAAACGTCAACGGAATATGGTTGCCACCGCTTTGGTTGAAAACACGATTAATAGCGTAACCAATCAAGTGACGTATGATAGCGAAACGGGGGTACGGACTACGACTCCACTCAATCTGAACGGGAATTGGCGGGCTTTGGGCTCTTTCTCCCTCAACACTCCTTTTAGAAACCGAAGCTGGATATTCCGCACCTACTCGTATCTGCAATACCGGAATCAGAACGGGTATACCACTATCAATAAAGAAGCTCCCGTGAAAAGTACTGTGAAACATCTTACCGCCCGTCAACGTCTGCAATTAACGTATCGGACAAAGCAGATGGAGATCAGCGCACGTGCCGAGTTGCTTTATAATAATTCGCATAACAATGTGAAAGAGACGCGTACGGAAACGTATGATTATCGTTTCGGGACGGAAGTACAATATTATCTCCCTTGGGGAATGGAATTGTATACCGATCTTACCTATTTCCAACGTTCCGGCTATGGCTACGAAGGTTATGCTCGAGAGAATCTGATGTGGAATTGTCAGTTGTCGAAAGCCTTCTTGAAGCGGAAACAATTGTTGCTCCGTTTCAAGATATATGATATGCTCCGTCAGGATGTTTCAATGATACGTACCATTACCGCTACCGCTATCCGTGATACGGATTACAATACGTTGGGTTCTTATTTTATGGTACACGCTATTCTACGCTTGAATCTGATGGGACGCTAATTGGAAATTAAATCTTCATTTGTCTGAAACCACTACCCTGTTTTGGTTGTTGTATGTCATGCGTATAAAACGGTGAAGAGTGGTAGTATGTTTAGATTGATGGAAAAAATAAAAGATGACGGCCGTTGGCGAATTTTCAAACTGAAATTGATTGATGCGCGGCTTTACTTCGTCAGTATCTTTGTTGGATTGCTGACGGGGCTTATTGCTGTCCCTTATCATTATTTGCTTCAATATTTCTTCAATCTGCGTTACGACTTTTTCAACTCTCACCCCAAATGGTATTGGTATATCCCCCTTTTTCTATTGATGTGGGGCATTCTGGTATTTGTTTCCTGGCTGGTCAAGAAAATGCCTTTGATAACAGGGGGAGGTATTCCGCAGACACGAGGTGTCATTAACGGGAGGGTGGAATATAAACATCCTCTGATTGAATTGGTCTCTAAATTTGCGGGTGGAATACTTGCATTGAGTACGGGACTTTCTTTAGGGCGTGAAGGACCTTCCGTCCAGATCGGCTCCTATGTAGGCTGTTTGGTTTCCAAATGGGGCAGAGTGCTTGCCGGTGAGCGGAAACAATTGCTGTCTGCGGGGGCGGGTGCCGGGTTGGCGGCTGCTTTCGCTGCGCCGTTGGCTTCATCGCTGTTGGTTATTGAGTCCATAGAGCGGTTTGACGCTCCGAAAACCGCTATTACAACTCTTTTGGCGGGGGTAGTAGCCGGTGGGGTTGCCAGTTGGATTTTTCCGATTAATCCTTATTTCCAGATAGATGCGATAGTGCCGGGCATGACGTTTTGGTCGCAAGTGAAACTGTTTCTTTTGCTGGCTGCTGTTATTTCTGTTTTCGGAAAACTGTTCTCTATAACTACTCTTCAGGTGAAACGTATTTATCCTGCCATTAAGCACCCGGAATACGTGAAAATGCTGTATCTGCTTTTCATTGCTTTCATGATTTCTATGGCTGAAGTCAATCTGACTGGGGGAGGGGAACAGTTCTTGCTTTCGCAGGCTATGCATCCGGATATGCATATTCTCTGGATTGTAGGTATGATGTTATTACACTTGGTCTTTAGTATTTTTTCCTTTTCTTCGGGATTGCCGGGAGGAAGTTTCATTCCTACATTAGTGACAGGCGGACTGCTTGGGCAAATTATAGCCTTGATTATGGTTCAACAGGGAGTCATTGCCTATGAGAATATTAGTTATATCATGTTGATTTGTATGTCTGCTTTTCTGGTGGCAGTCGTCCGTACTCCTTTGACTGCTATCGTCTTGATAACGGAGATAACAGGACATCTGGAAGTATTCTATCCATCGATTGTTGTAGGAGGATTGACTTATTATTTCACGGAAATGCTCCAGATAAAACCCCTTAATGTGACTTTATATGAAGATATGATTCATTCGCCCGCATTTAAGGAGGAAACACGCTATACTTTGTCTGTTGAGGTGATGAGCGGTTCTTATTTAGACGGGAAAATTGTAGATGAACTTCGTCTGCCGGAACGTTGCATTATCATTAATGTCCATCGGGATAAGAAAGATTTTGAGCCTAAGGGACAAACGTTAATGCCGGGTGACCAGGTTCAGATAGAAATGGATTCACAAGATATCGAGAAACTATATGAACCTTTGGTCAGCATGGCAAATATTTATTGACCGGATTATTCAATGCTTCTGAGCCATGAAATTTCTTCTGCCCATTTGCTTTCATCCGGAGTTTCGAGTATGAGTGGGATATTATCGAATCTGGGATCTTTCATCAGTCTTTCAAAGAAAGCCTTTCCTATCAGGCCTTCGCCTATACTGTCGTGGCGGTCTACGTGGCTGCCCAATGCTTTCTTGGAATCATTCAGGTGCATTCCACGGAGATAACCGAAACCTACTTCCTTGTCAAATTCATCAAAGACCTTATCGTACTCGTTGACAAGATCGTAACCGGCCGTATAAGTATGGCAGGTGTCCAGACAAATACCTACCCGGCTTTTGTCGTCCACCCGGTCAATGATATATTTTAGTTGCCAGAATTCGCTTCCCAAGTTACTGCCTTGTCCGGCTGTATTTTCGATAACGGCCGTCACGCCTTTTGTCTTTTCTAATGCCAGATTGATACTTTCTGCGATAAGGGATAAACATTCTTCGATTGATATCTTATTGAGAGAACTTCCAGGATGAAAATTCAATAACTTCAGGCCAAGCTGTTCGCAGCGTTGCATCTCGTCCAGAAAAGCGGCACGGCTTTTGGCAAGTCCTTCTTCTTCCGGATGTCCCAAATTGATGAGATAGCTGTCGTGAGGCAAGATGTATTCCGGTTGGAAACCATATTTATTACAATTCTCTTTGAAGAGAGCGATACTTTCTTCCGTCAATGGTTTGCTTACCCATTGGCGTTGATTCTTGGTGAACAAAGCAAACGCGTTTGCTCCTATTTCATGTGCATTGACAGGGGCAAGCTCTACCCCGCCGGATGCACTTACATGTGCTCCTATTTTTTTCATTGTTATATCTATAATTGTATGAGATGATTATGTTGGCTATGATTGCAAAGGTAATGAATATATTTAATATAGGAATATATTTAATAAAGTTTGAAACTGCTCCCGTTGTGCGTAGCTTTGAATGCTTTTTATTGTAGTAAAACTTGTGTTCTCTTATATCCTAACTTCCTTATGATTATATCTAAACTTCCGTTTTGCGGCAATGAAACTATAAACGAAGATTGCGTTTATAAAAACAAAGGCTTCATTTATATAAACGCAACCTTCGTTTTTATAATCAAAGGCTTCGTTTATAGATTGCGACTAGTCAAACCGAGATTTAGTTACTGATGAAGAGAAGTTTGGCTATAGGGAAGAAGAAGTTGTCTATTAGTAAAACATGGCTGAGTATGCGCCCTGTTTATACGGAACGCTATTCGGATGAGATGTAAGTAAGCGTCTCTGCGATTCTATGTAAGCGTTTCCGAGATTCTATGATAGGTGAAAGACTGATGAGGGGAAGACCCTTCACCCGCAAACGACGATGAACAGGACGTTATGGCGAAAAGGTGAAGTGCTTTGAAATTTTAAATCCATATATGTTAGTTCGTTGGTTTTCGTGAATTGTATTGGGTTGTCATCGTGGAGAATACAGAGAGTGTCCTCGAACACCCTCTTGTATCTTTTAATTAGTTCTTTTTATATTTCAAAGTCTGGCAAATAATCCGTCAGTACTTTACTGATCTGTTTGCCTTTTACCTGATCGGTTAGGATTGTTGCACCTTCCTTTTTACCTGCATCATAGTTCAAAGAAACCTTTTCAGATTTGTTGGTAACAGTGATAGCAGCTTTTCCTTTCTCGGTCAGATTGCAGTTGATAATCCAATCTCCGACTTGAACGGTATTACCGTTACGGACTACTTTCATATCCGGGCGATTATTTCCATGAGTATCCATAACCGTTAAGAAACGGGCAACCTTGCATGGAACGGTTGTAGAAGAGAAATGCCAGTGATTAGGATATTTCAGAGCTTTCCCTTGCGCGTTCGTTACATTTTTCCAGTTTGTCGGAGCACAGAAGAAAGTATCTGCAATAGCCTGTTCTGTCTTAGCCGAACTGAAAAGGTGAGCTACAGAAACTCCGCCTGCCTTATTCTTGCCCGTAACTTGCACGTCGTTCGGAAGTTCTTTCATTTCCATAGGAAGTTCTACCGTATGCAAAAGATAACTCCATGTTACAGCCTCTTTACCCTCCAGTTCGTCATAAATCACATATACGCCACTATTGCCTAATTGGATGATATGACGGCGGAACATATCCAGTTTGTTCTCATCCCATCCTTTTTCTGGAGTATATTGAGTACCCGATAGCTCACCGCGTTTCAGCCAAATGGGAGCAGTGACTTTTCCGTACGCATTGGACGCATCACCCACCATATAGGAAATCTTTTCCCCTTCATACCAACGTGGAATCCAGCCGTATCCTTCCGTACCTATCTTCTGCGTCATGCCATTGACCAGAATACTATTGTGCGCACGTGTATTGCGGTAGGCGTACATGCAATGATCATCCGTAAAACCGGTACGATGACCGCTACTGTAGAAAATAGCCTTCCCACCATAGAACGTGTTGAAAGCATTCTGATTAGCCAGTGCATGAGAAGTGGAACCGTAAGGACTCGAACGGAATGAAAGCATGGCATTCTTACCTATATCTCCCAGTGAAGTATGCATCGTTGCTATTCCCGTTTCGTTGAATACTTTTGTCATAGGGAGCTCAGCCAATGAACGTTCCTCTTTCGGTAATGATTTTTTAGTAGTACAGCGGTACCAAGTCAAGTCGCCGGATTTACCTAAGAATGTTTTCTTCATGATGTCCGGTTCTTTTTCCAATATCGTGCGTGCATAAGCTGCCGCCCACGGATTATTACATTCACGTGCCAGTGCATCTGCGTAGCCCACACGCGTGCCGTTCGGCTTCATCTTTGTCTCATGAGAATTCCCCTGTCCGGCAGATTTGGAGAATGGCGGTTGCTGATAGATGACATAAAGTGCATTGTTGTTATACCACGGGTCGGCAAAGAAATCGAATCCACTGATACGAGAGTAGAAAGCAGGCACTTCGATTAACGTGCGGAGATTGACATGGAAATAAGAATCGCCATTATGCCATCCCCCGTCCGTATTAAGTCCCGGCAGACGAGATACCCATTCATTGTAACAATAATCCACCCAGGTGGAAGCCATCGGAAGTTCGCCGTACGTTGCGAAAGCCGCCATATTCAGAATACGGAAAGTCATTTGCCAGACATGATTGTCGGCAATACGGTTTTCCAGATGATTGACATACTCATGATAGAACTTCTTGCCATTATCGCGGATCGTTCTCAAGAGCAGTTTTTTTTCTTCCGGTTTCATCAGGTTATACCATGCATCGTATGCCGAAGTACTCATCGACAGAATCGTGGAACGGTTGAAATCTCCTGCAAAATACTTGCTGTTTTTCCATGAGAGAATTTCAGAAAGGCGTTTGATACCTTCCTTATAATACACCTCATCTTTAGTCAGCAGATAAGCGCGTACCATTGCTTCAATGTTCGCTTCTTCACGGTCTACAATCTTCCGGCTTTCCCGAATCAGTGCAGAACGGTATTGCACGATGTTCGTCAGTTTCACAACCTGTGTCGTATCAATTTCCTCTTCCAAATGTTTCAGCGGGTGATTCAAACATTTATTGGCCTTTGTGATATACGCCTGTGCTTCCGGGTTGTTCTTATTCCGTTCGATGATGTTATCCCAGTCGTTCGCATCGAGCAGAATGCGGGGATGAGTCTTTGGAAATTTAGCCAATACTTCTTGTAGTGAAGGCGGGTTGAAAGTACGCGTCTGCTCGTCTACATAGAAATGGTAAACAGGCGACCATTCCTCCTTACCGTCTTTGTCAACGTATGCGTGCTGCCAATACCATTTTCCTTTCCCGAACAATTTGAAAGGATTGAAGAATGCCCATTTCCTTTCAGCGGTGATAACTTCCGACTTAAACTCCGGATCACGTGCGATGCGGATACGATAAGTTACTTCCGGTTTGAAATCCTCTTCTTCCACACCGTCGAGTACGGCGCCGAGATGCGGATACTTATCCGGCCACATGAAGCGTGGCGGATTAACTGCAATATGCTGTCCGTCCAGTGGCGAAGGAGTTTCGCGTACCTCATGCATCAATGTCTGTTGGCTAAGGCGCATAATACCTTTCTGGGCATATCCGTTTGCGGATAACAGGATGGAAAACAAAAGGAGAATATAGCTTCGTTGTTTCATAATCATGCTTTTTTTAACAGTTTTTTCAGTTTCACTGTCTTATTGTTAATCAACGGGCGAGCCCAAAAGCCGATGAACGTGATGTATCCTACAAAGACCAGGATAAACAACATACCTGTTCTCAGCGACGTAGCATCGGCTATCGTGCTGACAATCATCGGACCGCCTGCTCCGCCTACGATTGCGGAACATAAAATACCGGCAAAGGAGCCATGATGTTGTGAGGCGGAATTCAAGGCCAGAGAGAACACGATGGAGTACATCATTGAAATGCTGAATCCTACGGCAGGGAAAGCAATCAAAGCAATTCCCTTGCTTCCGAATAAAGCGGAAAGCAACAACACAATCGTCAATACTCCCGAAATCTGTAACAATCGTTTGCTGTCAATCAACTTCAGCAGCAACATTCCGACCAGACAACCGGTCGTCATCAATCCCCAAAAATAACTAACGGCTTGCGCGCCATCTGTTTGAGGGTTGACTCCATGATACTGTTCGAGGAATGTACTCATAAAGATAGAAGTGCCCTGCTCTGTGCTGACATAACAGAAGATTCCCAGAAAGAACAGCCATACATACTTTTGTTTGAATAAAGCCAGATAGGAATCCTTTGATCCGCTTTTCTCGTCTTCTTTCAATTCAATTTTCGGGAAACGGGAGAGACTGACGGCAATCAACATGACCAACAGAATTAAGGCGAATATCCAATAAAGCGATACCCAAGGCATTTCCCGCGGGGTGACGTCTGCCAATAAATCAATGAAGAATCCTTTTCCGGCTGTGTACGTTGCCGGATCAAGTTCACGAATCAGATAAGTATACACTAAAGGACTCAGGAAAGAAGCGATTCCAAACATAAATTGCGCCAGTTCGGCAACGAACGCATAGTTCTCTTCCCCTCCCACAGTACGTTGAAGCGGATTCAGTACCGTTTGCAGCATAGCCATCCCCAAGCCGATGATGAAGGAAGAAGCCAGCAACATCGGATAGGTATGCATACAAGCAAACAGAATCGTTCCGATAAACGGCATTAGGAATCCGCCGAACAATACCGGCTTTTCACCGAAACGGTCGATCAGTAACCCGGCGGGAATGGACATGATGGCATAAGCCAGAAAGAAAGAGGTCGGGATAAAACCCGCCATTGCCAGGTCACTTAAATTGAAGTTGTGAATGATGTCCGGAATAAGTGGTCCCAGAATATTAGTGATAAACGAGATTGTGAACCAAAACGCCATTATCAGCGCCAGCATTCCTATATTTCTTTTCATAATTTTGAATAAGTTGAAAGTTGACAATTGGAAGTCGAGAGTTTATTCAACTTTTAACTTTCCATTAAAGAAGAGGGAAGCGGCCCCGATACTTCCTGCCTTATTGCCTAATGCGGCAGCCATGATTTCCGTATTCACGGCACAGTCGGAGATAGCATAACGGTGTGCTTTTTCACTTACCTTCCGGATATAAAAATCACCGGCTTCGGAAAGGCCTCCGCCGATCACAATCTTCTGAGGGCTGAACGTATTGATGAATCCGGCAATACCGTGTCCCAGAAAATCGCAATGTTCTTCCAGTGATTCGGTAGCAATCTTATCGCCTTGTTTGTAAAGACGCACAATCAATTCACCGTTGATTTCTTCGCCCGGGTAGGAGATACCGGCTTCTGCTATTCGTTTACTGAAACGTCGTACGAGAGCGGAAGTAGAAGCATAGTGCTCCAGACAGCCGACAGAACCACAAGCGCAGGGCTCTCCATTGGCTATTAAGGGTACGTGCCCTAATTCCGTTCCCCGATTGGCAAAACCGTTGAATAATTTACCGTCGATAACAACTGCACCGCCGATACCGGTTCCTACCGTTAAGAAAACAACATGAGTCGCTCCTTTGCCTGCCCCGTACATAGTTTCACCTAGTCCCATCAGGTTAGCATCATTCCCCAATAAAACCGGAATGCCGGTTTCTGCTTCAATGCGGTCTGCCAAACATAGGTTTTCCCATCCCTTGATGTTCTCCGCACCTCCCAGAACGATCCGGTTCGTACAATCTACGATACCCGGTGTTCCGATTCCTATACCGTTAATCTTATAATCCTGTTCTTTTGCAAAAGCCTTCACTTCATTGATGGCGGCAACCAACTGTCCGATGACCGCTTCTGCCGATACATCGGCTTTCGACGGCAACTTCCCTTGAAAATGAAATACGCCTTCATTATCAATAAGGGCGTATTTCACTGAAGTTCCGCCAAGGTCAATTCCTATAGCGTATTCTTTTTCCATATCATTTTAATACTTGATTTACACTCTTTCTGCCCAGATCGGTGAACTCCACGCCCATTGTCCGTCGCGTTGACGGGCGCGTACATAGTAATAATCCGTATCACGTTGAGGCTCTTTATCCTCCATGTAATGTTCTACCGTGAAGCAACTTTCCGGCATAGCGCGGTTGAAGAGGATCGCTTCGCTCAACCAGCCGATCATAAAGTGTGAACGTGAACCTTCAAGCAGTTCACCTAATGTATGTTCAAACTTCTTGCCATTGAATTCTGCGATAATCTTACCGTCTTTCGGCATTTCCACATCAAGTATTACAGCCTGCATAGCCGCTGTGGTAGTATTCGGATTCTTGCTGCTGTACATATCCAGTTCGGTTTCCTTGTCGTTCACGGAAACGATGCGGTTGACGTGTGTGTGGAATTCTGTTTCACCTTCTTGCGGAGAAGTGAAGGCCGCACCACGGAAGCAAGGAGTTACACCGTGCAATTTTCCTTTATCCAAAGACAGTTTACCCTGCCAGTGTACATATTGTTCTTCGCGGTTCCAACCGAAATCCATCTTCACTTTGCAACGTACCGTGTCACCTTCCGGAGCAACCGGAGTCAACGGACCGTTCATGCGGGCCAGAATCTGACCGTTCTTTATAATATCTACATAGTCGATACAGCTTTCACCGGTTACATTCACATAGATGCGACGGCTGTTTCCGCGAACTACATCTCCCATAAAGGCGTCATTCAACCGGAAATCGATCAGAATCTTATCACCTGTTGCGGCGCATACGTGGCGGGTACGGAGTGCGTCCCAGATTGCATCACGGGTTAACGATGGAGCAAGCACTCCGATGCGTCCGTCTCCGTAACTTCCCGGATAACCGGAATGCTGGTCGGTAGAAGCCATGATACCGAACTTATTGCCTAACTCAAGACCGTATTGAATGGTTCCTTCCCATTGGCGGGGTCCCATATCATGCAGATACGGATAATCTCCCTGATCACTTTCCGCCAGACCGTGACGGGAATACATCTCTACGAACGGAGTCTGATCTCCTTCGGTGAAACATTTCCAGTTGTAGCCACGATAACCACCTTGATAACCCATGTGGTGCGGAGTGATAAATACTTTATGTCCTTTGGCTTTTTGTTTCCAGTCCTCAATGGAAGTACATTCAACAAGCGGTGCATCCAGGTCATAGTTCAGTGCGACATGGTCACCATGTTCCATGCTGTGAGCTTCGTAGCCGATAAAAGCGAGGAATTCACCTTCTTTATTGTATTCGTTTGTCATGGCTACATATTTCTCGTAACCACCTTCACGCAAACGTTTGAAAGCACCTGTATGATAATCGATTACCCATTTCAGACGAGGATCGTCCGCTCCGGGAATATCCGGCCACATGGCATGGGGAGTGACGCTGACAAAATCCAATTGTCCTTTTGCTGCTTCAAAAGCGTCGCGCATATCGCCGTGTCCGTATGTGATGTTACAGTGGTTATGTAAGTCTCCCCAATACATTTTGAGGTCGCTTGCCGATGGCATGATTTTCTTTGCATCTTTGCTGCCCGGTGCACAAGCACCCAATAAGCTACCCGAAGCTGCCAATCCGAGGAAAGACCAGCCTGTGTTTTTTAAGAACTTTCTTCTATCCATGGTTTTAGTAATTAGTTTATCTGTTTTTCATTAGTCGGCGATCCCCTTTGAAAAGAACTTTCTCTTTCTCATCAGGATCGGTGTCTTTGTACAGTTTTTGAGTCTCCTCAAGAAGTTGCATCAGTTCCTTTTGTTTTTCTGCATATTCCGGTTTGCCGAAAACATTATTCATTTCTCTGGGGTCGGCTTTCATGTCGTACATTTCCCATTCATCAATGTCGTTGTAGAAATGAATCAGTTTGAAATCTTGGGTACGGATACCGTAATGGCGTTTTACAGAGTGCTCGGCAGGGTATTCATAATAATGATAATAAGCTGCTTTTCGCCAGTCGGCAGGAGTTTTGCCTTCGTTCACCAATATCGGTTTCAGCGAGGCACCTTGAATATCCGATGGTATTTCCACTCCGGCAAAGTCGAGGAAAGTAGGGGCAAAGTCAACATTCATGCTGATCGCATTGCTTACGCTTCCTGCTTTGATTGCCTTCGGATAACGGATGATAAGCGGCATACGCTGGCATTCTTCATACATGAAGCGTTTGTCGAACCAGCCATGTTCACCGAGGAAGAAACCTTGATCGGAGGTATAGACAATAATTGTATTGTCCAGCTCACCAATCTTTTCGAGATAATTCATCAGGCGACCGATGTTTTCGTCTACTGCCAATGTGGTAGCCAGATAATCGCGCATATACTGTTGGTATTTCCAACTGATCAACTCTTTGCCTTTCAAGTCGCCCTTACGATATTCTGCGATACGTTGTGCATACACAGAATCCCATTTGTCCTGTACTTCGGCAGGCATACGTTTGTACACACTGTAAAGACGGTTGGTAGTATCTTTCAGCATTTCTTCACGAGTCAGCAGTTTGAGATCCCAATCGTCAGTCAAAGTGTGTTCGATAGACATATCCTGTTCACGAGCCGCTCTTCCACGTCCTTCGTAGTCGTCGAACAAGTTGGCAGGTTCGGGAAAGGTAGTATTGTTGAAGATACCCAGATAGCGGGGAGCAGGCATCCAGTTGCGGTGCGGTGCTTTCTGATGATACATCATGCAGAACGGTTTGCTCTTGTCGCGGCCTTCGAGGAATTTGATGGCTTTATCTGTGATAATGTCTGTTGCATATCCTTTTTCAACGATATGTTTACCGTCTTCCCAGAAGTCAGGATCGTAATAGTCGCCTTGTTCATGCTGACCGCTAAGGATGCTCCAATGGTCGAAACCTTGCGGCTCACTGATAAGGTGCCACTTGCCGATCATGGCAGTCTGATATCCGGCTTGTTGAAGAAGCTTTGGAAATGTCTGCTGGTCACCGTTGAAAGTGCTGGCATTATCGGTAAAGCCGTTCTCGTGACTGAACTTACCGGTCAGGATACAAGCACGTGAAGGACCGGAGAGAGCGTTGACAGCATAACAATTATCGAAACGGATACCTTCGTTGGCAATCCGGTCCATGTTAGGAGTCTGGATCAGATTTCCTCCATAGCATGACATTGCCTGAGTGGTATGGTCATCCGTCATCATGAAAATGATGTTCGGCTGTTTAGCTTCTTCCTTCTTTTGACCACCGCATGAAGCAAGGCTTAATGCAGCCAACGGGAGGAATAGGGTAGAGGAGTTTTTCATCAATTACTATATTTTGTATTTTAGTGACTGTTTCTTTCCGTTTACTTTCACTTCTACTTCCAGACCATTTTCATCGAACGCTTTGTTCTTGAATTTAGCGTCAAATTTAGGGGCATCTGCGCTTTTCTTTACCGGATAGATCACAGTGATATAACGTACAGCTTCTTCGCCGTCTTTCTTCACGTTGAATGATACATTCATACGTTTGTAACGTTTGCGATAAGCTGTTGAGCACCATCCGGGTTCTTTTTTCATAGTCATGCCGGTAGGACCGAAACATTGCAGTTTCATGTTGCTTCCATCCTCAAACTGAGTAAGGAATGTCATGTCTTCGCGACTGTTTGCGATTTCTCCCTTCGGCATTTGATAATGAAGGTTGATGGAACCTTTGGCGCTGCCTACCAATTCGTCTACAATTACAAAGTATGTGTTGTCAACGAAGAAAACGGAACGACGGTGCTTCAAGTTTTTGTAGCTTGGGTTTTCAGTCACCAGCGTTTGGATTGTTCCTTCCGGTTGCCATAACTTAGTTACAGATTCTGTTGTATCCAGATTTTTGTTGTTCAGAGTCACAGTGTTGTGAACACAAGTCTGACGATGCCAGTTACGTTGCTCCATAACCTCACCATCGCCTGCATACACATACGAACCCGAATCGGGGAACAGGTTTTTGCCATTGAACCAAAGCTCGAATGTACCGTTGTCCGGCTGGCAGTGCCATTCTCCTTTCGGACCGGCTTTTACTACCATCTGGGTGGCATTCATTCCCCAAGAATTGCGGAACACGAAGAAACCTGACTTTTTGAAACCTTTAGACATATAATCCGGCAATGCGCCTTCCTTGCCTTCTGTTGCGAAGTATTTGACAGTCTGGTTTTTCGGGAACAACTTGCTCCATGCCTTGTAGTTCTTCACCATTTCCTTCTTTGTTGTCAGTTTGGCATCGCTGAAACATGGGTTAGTGTAATCCGGGAAGGAAATATTTGCGTAGAACATAATCATGCTTTCGATGGTATCCAGATAATCCTGTGGAAATTCTTTGCGGAATCCGTTAACATCTGCGATACCCAATGCTTTGCAGAAAATGTTGATTGAAGCAAGGTGGTAGTGAGGATCAAGTTCGAACTGTCCGCCGTCTTCGTATACCTGTACACGGATTTCGCGGTTCAGAATATCTATACCGCTTTTTCTCCAGGTCGGAGCATCCTTGAATTCAGGAAAGAAAGTACCGGCATAAATCATACGTTGGGCTTCAAACAGCAAGTGGTTGCCTTGATCTGAGTAATTGCCCAGAATATGTACGGCGTGTTTGTGATAGTTCACCAGAAATTCTGTCAGGAAATCCGGAGTGAAAGAAGGAGAGGGGAGAAACAACTGGAACTGTGAAGTCTGGTCCTGCAGACGGTTGCTCACTTCCAACGGACGCCATGCAAAACGTACGTTTTCCACTTCACCTTTAAGTTTGCTGTCACTCAACATTTCATATTCTTTTTTATCCATCTTCACCAACGGATTCTTTTTGATCCAGTCGATATACTGATGAGCCCATTCTTTGGCATATTTCTCATCACCGGATACACGGTAAGCCTTACCCATCGGAGTGAACCATTTGTGGCGGTGCAACTGCCAGCGGAGTTCGTTATCTTTCACCGGCCAATATTGCCAGTTGATGTCTTCTCCATAATTATAAGAAGGTTGATAACCTTTGTGTACAAAGAAAGTATGTTGCAGCGCGTCGTCTGCCCATTTCTGTTCTTCTTTGCCGATAGTGATTTTTTTCAGATTGATGTCCGGGGTTTTTACGTTTGTACGTGCGCGATAGTAATCAAGCAAAGCTTTGGCTGCATCCTCATTTTTACCCTCCTGATGGAGTGCTTTCACTTTTTCCAGTCCCGGATAGTCCAGATTGAGAAGTGAAAATACTTCGCTTTTCAACTCTTGGGCATAACCTTTGCCTACGAGACATGCAAATGTCAGTAGGACGATATATTTTAAAGTTTTATTCATGATATACTTTACGATTTTAAAATTTACTATTGGACTCTTACTCTTATATTACTGAATCACTCTCAACTCTCCATTCTCAACTCTCAACTTCTTCAACTCCATGAATCTCTTCAATGCTTCCAGATAGTAGTAGTCGGCATAGTTTAGCGGAGTGTCTATTTCAGAACCGTTAGGCAATGAGCCGACAGAGTGCAATAGGATAAATCCTTGATTATCGCCAACTTTTGCAAGGTATGCATCGCTTGACAAACTCTTCAGAATCTTTTCTGCGTAATCCAGATATTTCTGTCCGTCGGGAACCATAGTACTCAACTCGATTAATGCAGAAGCAGTAACGGCAGCAGCGGATGCATCACGCGGAGTCTCTTCTGTCACAGGAGCGTCATAGTCCCAATAAGGGATAGCGTCGTCAGTCTTTACACGATCCATTATCATGTCGGCTACTTTCACTGCAAAGTTCAAGAAAGTAGTGTCGTTCGTTTCACGGTAGCAAGCTGTGTAACCATATACAGCCCATGCCTGGCCGCGTGCCCATGAAGAATCATCGTTCTTGCCTTGATGAGTCTGTTTGCGTTCTACTGTTCCGTCGTTGTTGTAGCTCACTACATGCCAGCAAGTGTAATCCGGACGGAAATGGTTGTTCATGGTAGTCATGGCGTGTTTAACGGCAATATCTTTATATTTGTTGTCACCTGTTGCTTTTGCTACGTTAAACAGAAGGTCGAGGTTCATCATGTTGTCGATGATAACCGGGAAGTTCCATGTTCCGAAATCCCATGAACGGATAGCGGCGATAGAATCGTTGAAACGTCCGCAGAGGTTGTCGGCAGTTTCTTTCATCACAGCTGCGATAGTATCGTTAGGGGCCAGACGTTCAGCATTGCCATAACTGCAATTGATCATGAAGCCTAAATCGTGTGTGCCTTTGTAATAGCGTACAGGATTCAAGAGATTTGTATATTGAATGGCTTGTGCTTTCAGAGTGTCATTCCCAGTCAGTTCGTATGCGTACCATAAAGAACCAGGAAAGAAGCCGCTTGTCCAGTCATAAACGCCACAGAGACGGCGTTTTCCTAATTGCTCTGCAGCAGGTTGTGCGCGAAGCGAATCTTTGAAGGTCAGTGAGTCTCTTTCCAATTGACGGCAAAGAAACGCCATGTCATAGCCTGTACGGATAGAACGCGGCAGCATTCCTATGCCGCTAACTTCTTCTGCGGAAAGTTGTAATTGTGCAGAAGCTACATCCAGTCCTTTTTTTATCCAACCGTAGTCTTCCTTAGGGGCTGTTTGGCACGATGCAAGCGCAATTGTAACCGAAGTAAAGAGAATGAGTTTCTTTTTCATGTTATTCATTTTAAGTGATTGTTTTTTAGAAGTTTTGTAACTGATGCAAAAGTAGGTGAAAGCTCTAATTTCGCGTTACAAGATTGTCGAAAAGACATTCAATTAAGGCTTTTCAAATTTAGATTTTGTTGAAAAAGGTTTTAATATTCTCCAATATGCCCTATAATCAGACATATTGGAGAGAATTGGGATCAGTTCCATTTAGGATTTTGTACAAACTGTTCACATAAGTCCATATCACGTTGTGGGATAGGATAAAGTTCATGTTTGCCAAACACTGTATATCTTCCTGCGGTATTATATGCTTTGTTTTTGGCCATATTATCATCAAAGAACCACTCTGTGATTGCGTTGGATGTCTCTTTTACTGTTTTATAGTAGATATCCCAACGTACCAAGTCCATACGGCGGTGTCCTTCGAATGCAAGTTCATAAGCACGTTCGTCTTGAATAGCTTTGCGGAAGTCTTCGTAAGATAAGTTCTTTAAATTATATTTGTTGTTTCCATAGGCACGTTCACGTACTTTGTTTATAGCATCGTATGCCTCTTTAGTCGGGCCTTGCTTCCATTCGTTGAGAGCTTCTGCATATAGCAGTAATACATCAGCATAACGTAAGAAATACCAGTTGACATTTGATTTGTCATTATTGATTAATTTATTCTTTACGTATTTTTCAATGTCCCATTTGGCGGGGGTGTAGTTTTGTTTTTCTTTGTTCTTTAATTTACTATCTGCATCATTTTCCAATGCTTTTTTATCAGTATCACTTTTACCTTTAGCATATAAAACTTTGTTTGGACTATATTGGTAATTTGCTACTGAAAGGTTCAGGCGTTTGTCTTTAACGGTTTCCGGATTATATACCTCACCGTCTGTCAAGTCCTTTTCTCTCCATTTCAGAACGAAAGGATGAATAACCTTAACATTACCTGCGCAACTTCCACGTTCTCCTGCAAGCATTGTCGTTTTTACTCCATTCCATTTTCCAATGCGTCCGCACGGGTCACTGGCGCCTCCGGATGCTGTCGGACTGTAGAAACTAATTTCAATTAAACTTTCAGTAGGATCCCAAACACCATTACAAGTATTTTCCCATAATTGTTTAAAGTCATTTAACAAATCATGTTTTTGTGATTCGACTAGCACCTTCGCAGTTTTGGCTGCCTCTGCCCATTTAGTGTGATCTTTAACCGGATATCCGGCCCATGTGGCATAGACTTTGGTTAATAGGCCTAAAGCAGCTCCCTTGGACATACGGTATTTATTGCTTTGGCGATTTGTATCGTCTATTGCATAAGGAAGTGTTTGTATAGCATATAACAAGTCTTCTTCAATAAATTTATAAATAGTTTCAGGTTTTTCCTGAACGAAAGTACTTGGAGCTTGTTCGGACATTGCTGTATTAGTCATTAATGGCACATTACCAAATCTGCGTACTAACTCGAAATAGCACATACCACGAATAGCTCTTGCCTCGGCTATGTAAATATAAGCCAATTGCTTGTCGGTTTCATTGAAATCGTTCATACGTTGTTGAAGAATCTCCATGAAATCATTCGCATTATAAATAGCTTTATATAAAGCAGCCCATGTTTGTTGTATTTCTGCTTGGCTTGCATTAAAAGCATTGGAAGGAATGATACGGTAATTTTCAGTAGTACTTCCTTCTACTTGTTCACAATCTGTTGCCAGATTGAACAGAATTGAGAGGTGATAGCCATACATGGCATCACTCACTAAACTTTGATAAACGCCTAACAATACAGTTTCCGCTTCTAAGGCGTTTTTCATGAATCTATTTTTATCAATCTCTGTCCGAGATTCTTCGTCAAGCGAGCATGAGAAAGGAAGTATGCACATCGCTGACAATAATATATAATAAAATATCTTTTTCATTGCGTTCTTTATTAGAATTGAAGATCAATACCGAATGTAAATACTCTACTCTTAGGATAAGCACCCCAGTCTAAACCTGGTGTCATAGGATTACTTCCTGCCGTACTAACTTCCGGATCATATCCACTGTATCCATTGATGCAGAATAGATTTTGTCCACTGGCGTAAACACGTAATTTAGATACATAAAATTTCTTAGTCCATTTATGCGGTAACGTGTATCCGAGAGTAACATTCTTCAAACGTAAGAAGGAACCATCTTCTACAAAACGAGAATATACATCATTTGTTATATAACCTTTAACCGAAGGTACTTTATTAGATGCATTTGTTTCACTCCAACGATCGGCTACTTCTGCCATCATGTTTCTACGGCCATTTCTAGTTTGTGTGGCATACAAACGTGTAGCATTATAGATGTCATTCCCATAATTGAACTGGAACATGAAACTTAAATCTATTCCTCTATAGTTGAATGTATTTGTAATACCACCATACCATTTAGGAAGTGCGTTACCTATTACCGTACGGTCTTCTGAAGTAATAATGCCATCACCATTCTGATCTTTATATTTTACAACGCCAGGACGTAAACCATCTGCATCAGTATAGCGAGTATTATTTACTACTCCTTCCTTTAAAATATATTTAGGATTGTTCGCGTCTGTATATCCATCTATGTAAAAGTCAGAACTTTGGTAGATACCATCAAATTCATACCCGTAAATCAAGCCTAATGATGAACCCACCATAGCTATGTAGTCATCTTGGGTGAAGTTACCGTCGAAACCGGAACGGGTTGTTTTATAATTAGCACCGGACTCTAATGATTTCAGTTCATTACGAATAAATGAAATATTGAAATTGGTACTCCATGTGAATGATTTCGTCTGAATGTTAGTACTGCTAAGATTTAACTCTATACCGCGATTCTGTATTTTACCAATATTTTGGTATTGGGTACTATGTCCGGTAACATGTGCTAATTCTTGAGCTAACAACAAGTCTTTTGTGTTTTTGATGAAGAAATCAGCAGTGAAATTTAAACGGCTGTCAAAGAAGCCTAAATCTACTCCTAAATTGACACTGGACGAGCCTTCCCATTTCAAATTTTGATTTTTAATTTGTTTAGGGGTAAGTACAGTTACTAAACTGTTACCGATACCATATCTATTATTTTGATATAAATCAAGTGAGAGATAATTAGAGATTCGGTCGTTACCAACGATACCCCATCCCAAACGAACCTTAAAATTAGACAACCATGAAATATCTTTCATAAAGGCTTCTTCTGAGACACGCCACGCTGCCGAGAATGAAGGGAAGAATCCCCATTTGTTTTTCTTTGAGAATACAGTAGAACCATCGGCACGTACCGTGGCCGTCAATAAGTAACGATTGTCATAGTTGTAATTACCACGTGCAAAGAAAGACAACAACTTTTTGTCACCAAAGTCTGTGACGACTTTACTTGGGGTAGCTCCCAACCCTAAATTGTTGTTACCTAAATAGTCAACAGGAAAGTCCATTGCCTGCCCTAACAAATATTCATTGCTACGATAAGATATTTCATGTCCTAACATGATATCATAGCTGTTCTTTTTGTTGATTTTTTGTTTCCAAGTTAACTGGTTAGAATTGGTCCAACGTAAATCACGTCCCATTTGGGTGTCTCCGTAAGGCTTTTGACCATTACGGAATGCTTCTTTTGAACCCTCTTTATAGAATTTGTCAATGCGATTGTTTGTGGTATTATAAGTTGCTGCTGTTCTGAAAGTCAATCCTTTAATAATTTCCCAAGTCAGAGAGACATTGGCAGACCACATTTCCGCTCTTTTTTTATTGGTTACAGACTCTGTCTGTTTTACAGGATTTACTTGTGCCAGACTGCTTCCATCTTCCAACATTACAGGATCGATTGCAGATGCCAGCAATTCTTCATCTGTTAATTTAAGCCCACCTGTAGGACGTGCGCTTAAAATTTGTGCCAGCATATTAAAGCGTCCGCTATCCGCAGTTGTTCCAATTCCTTTTCTATTTGTTTGCGCATAATTTATAGTTGCATCAAATGATATTTTTTTGGTAAGCTTTTGCTTTAAGCGGAATTTGGCTGTTGTCCTGTCAAATCCACTGTTATTGAAAATACCATTTTCGTTATAACGTGTGAATAAAAGAGAATATGTGGTCTTTTCGTCTCCACCTGTGATTGAAAGGTTGTGATCTTGTGACCAAGTGGGATTAAATGTTTCATCCTGCCAGTCTACTCCACTTTGACCAATATAATCCTCTAATGATTGATAACGGTATGGAATGCCATTGTCATCATTTCCTTCTTTATAATATGTATCCGGATATTTTTCGTTAATTTCTCCTTGCAATTTTACAAACTCATAAGGGCTGAGAAGATCTAATTTTTTAGTGATCTTACGATAACTGGCGGAACCGTTGTATGTAACTGTTGGCCGTCCGCTTTTTCCGGATTTGGTAGTAATCATAACAACACCATTGGCAGCACGGGCACCATAAATTGCTGAAGAAGAGGCGTCTTTTAAAAATTCCATAGACTCAATGTCCGAGTTGGCAATGTTATCAATGTTGTCTACTTCAAATCCGTCAACAATGAACAGGGGGGAAGCGTCTCCCGTCATAGTACCGACACCACGAATGTTGATGTTGAAACCTGACCCGGGGCCACCATCGGATTGAGTAATTTGTACACCGGCAATTTGGCCTCCTAAAGCTCCAATGACAGAACTGCTTTGAAAACCTACAACGTCTTTTGCGGCTACCGAAGCAACTGAACCGGTCAAGTCGCTACGTTTCATAGAACCGTAACCTACTACTACTACCTCGTCTAATGCTTGATTGTCAGGTATCATTTTTATGTTTACTTTTTGCTGTCCGGTATATTTCACTTCCTGTGTTTTATATCCGATATAGGAAACCACAATGGTGCTTCCTTTTTTGGCATTGATAGAATAATTGCCATCAATATCAGTAATTGTTCCTCCGCTATTTCCTTTTATTAAAACAGTTGCTCCAATTAACGGAAGATCTGTTTCGTCAACAACTGTTCCTTTAACTAAATTCTGGGCATACAGACTGATTGACATGACCAGTGCCAAGAGGGTGATGAACCCTCTATGGCTAATTGTATTGGTTATTATATTGTGCATAATTATTAGATTATTCGTTTTACTCTTCGTAATTTTCATCGAGCCAGATGATAATTGGATTGGTTTTACCTCCATCATTAAGTTTACTCTTTTCACCATCTATTCGGAAAGTCATTTCTCCAACAAAGAATCCATTTGCCCATCCTGTTGTGTCATACCATTTATTTTTATTTATTTTTACTTCATGGTGATTCTCTATTTGTTCATTTATGACATATCCTAACTTTTGGTCAAAGCCGAGTCCTGTAAAATAGGATACTGGAGCTTTGTCATTTTTGCTAGGAGTTCCTCCACTCGTTGACCATAAATTACTTAGGAATTTTCCCTCACTTGGTTGTTGACCATTATCTGTATGTAAACCATTAAAGTTGTAATATTTGAATGTTCTTCTATAGTCCAAAGCAAATATTTCTAGTTTGTCTCCAGATAGGATTGTCTCTTGTGTATCATCTCCTGTTGGTCTTGTTGTTATTTGAGGAGATATAGATGTTCCACCATTATGCGGGTTGACATGTAAAACAAACGGAGTGTATTCAATTCTAGCTTCATAGCCTGTTTCAACAACGGATTTATTTCCTGTTTTTTCCAGTTCTTTTGCAAATCCATTACAGTGAATAAATATAGGGACAGAAAAAGAAACTTTGCCATTAACGGTAGCTGTTATTTTACTTATTCCACATACTGCATTATTATTCCAAGAATTATTGTCAAATTTTAATTTATTACCATCAATAATCTCTGCTTTTATTGTTTGATGAATATTTGTATATGTAAATTCTATATTTGCATCAGGATATGCATCAGTGTTTATCGTGAACGTAGCATCCTTCATCTCAGGTTTTCTATTAAATCTGAATTGGTTGTCGTACTGCTTACCTTCTAATGGTTGCTTATTTGCTCCTAAATTATTACCACAACTAATATAAGTGATTCTGTCTGGGTTTTTAGTTGGGCGTAATGTTAGCTCTGTTTTTATTTCATATTTAGAATTAAAGGCACGAACAGATATTTTGTAATTTTCGTCTTTAAATGTTTTGTTACCCTCTAATAATTCAATGATCCCATTTGTTTGTAGTTGCTCTTTATCAATGTATTTTTCAATTCTTGAGTCGCAACTTAATAATTGATATTTAATATTTTCACCTCCACCTTTTATATTAGGTTCTATTTTATAAGAAGAAAGTTCCATGCCTTCATAAGTACAACTTTCTGCTCCTACTTGAGTTCCATAATAGAATTCTTCAAATGGTGCAATAAATGCTACGACTTTTATCTCATAAGCATTCTCTTTAACTAGTCCGACTTCTCCTTCTTCATTATACATATTTTTTGCACATACACTGACTTTATAGGTTGAGCCCTTAGTTAATTTGTGTCCTTTTTCGATGTATATCTCACCCGTTTGCTCATCTATTTTTATCTTCTCATATATTTTCTCTGTTTCAGGTTCGATGGCATAGATACTATATTTTAATCCATCTGTAGAGCCTGAGTAAACGGGGGATTGGGATCTGAAAGTTGTTCCGTTCGGGGTTTGTTCGCTTTCTTCTTCTATTTCGCCTTCGGCTACTTCGTAGTAGAAATCCATCGGTTTGGAGATAACCTTAATTTTGATCTTTTTTTCTAATAGAGATTCTTCTAATTGAGTTTCTAGAATTATGTCTACAGTATAAAGACCTACTTCAAGAATACTAGAGCTTTCTCCTTGAACAATTGTAAATTCTCCTTCAGAAGAAATAGTAAAACAGTCATTGAAACTGACAGCTAGAAGTTCATATTCTGGCGTTTCTTCACCTTCATTAGTGATCTTGTATACATTACCTATTGTGTATTTCTTGATAGAAATATGTTCTTCTCCAGATGTTGTAATCTTGGCTATAGGCATATCTACTTCACTATTTTTATCAATAATGTCGCTGTAGTCCGCTTGTATTAAATTAGGGGTAATTTCTATACCATCAGGAGCGGATGCTAATAATTTAACAATTACAATATCTTTATATTCATATCGAGTCCCTCCGGATATGCAAGAGATGGAAATTTTGTAGCGTCCTTTAGCTGCATTTTCTGTGTTTTGCACAGAAATTACCCCTGTTTCAGAATCAATCTGAAAACAATTTCCTGTATACACTTCATTGTTAAGTGTGATACCGGTAATTGTAAAATCAGAAGGGGCACTACCTTTATATGTAGGTTTACTGATTGTTCCGGTCATAGATGGAGCTATGTTGGTCAATCCTGTATAATAAAGTGCGAAGTTGGACGAGTCTGTTGTTTCTGTATCAGAACAAGAAACATAGAACAGCGGTGAAACTGTAACTATTAGAATCGCCAAAAAACTAAATGTTAATTTTCTTAGACTCATTTTATATCAGTATTAGTTATATTATTATAGGTTGATTATTTAGTGTATCCTAATTCATATCTCTGACCATTTACTGTGACCTCGAGCTTTATTGCATCCTCAATAAATGTTTCATCATCAGTGAATCTGGCCGAGATTTCAGGTGTTTCGTTTGCGATGGGATATATTACGGTTATATATCGTACCGGACTATTCTCTTTTTTATCCATTACGAGTGAGTAAGCCTTACGGGGAAGGAATAAACCTTTGGTGTCGTAGGAAATATATCCTTTGACTTCATTTTGGGTGATATCTGCATTACCAAAACTACGTATGAATAAGTTGTTATTGTCACTAAATGTAGTATGTGCTCCGTGGTTTTCTATATCTAAAGAAACAGATTCTGCTGTTTTATCGTCACAGAGATGGAAATATAGTTTACTAAATCCGGTTGCGTTTCCTATACCTTCATCTACTATTACAAAAAATGGTTTTTCTTTAGGCGTGACAAAGAATATAGAACGTCTATGAGTAAAGTTGGCATATCCTTGATTCTCTGTGGCTACAAATTGATATTGGTTAGTTTCTCCTTTACGGATTAATTTACCTAAGGTGTTTTTTATATCTTCATCTCCATATCTTTTTGCATTAGGTTTATCATTGTCTTCTGTTTCTTTATCGCTTAGAATCATTGTGTTATGAGATTTTGTTTGACGGAACCAACTGCGAATATTATTAGGAGTTCCACTACCTTCATAAGAAGATACTCCGGAATCAGGGAAAAAGTTACGCCCATTATGATATAATTCAAATGTTCCGTTATCCGGTTGATTGTGACTCCATATATCCATCTTTTCATTTGAATAGTTATTACTATGTATTAGCATAGTGGAAGTTTTATCCCATCCATTTCGTAGAATATAGTGTCCGGAGTTCTCGAAAACTTTTATTCCTGCGCTTGGTGCATGTCCTTGTCCACCACGAGTTGCCATCCACGCTAATTCTTGATTATTGGGGAACATCTCAGCATATTTCTTGAAGTTTTTCTCTAATACATTTTTCGTTTTCATCCACGAATCATTGAAAGCTGATGTACAATATTCATTGCTACCTGCCTCAAAATAGTTGGGATAGGTAAAATGTATAACTATTTCGGTCGCTTTCTCTAGGATTTGGTCAAACTTGGAAGTGAGTAAATTTTCCGGTAAATGATTCTCTTGGATGAGCCTTTTGAGATTATAGAGTTCGTCTAATATACCTATGTGATAATGTAAGGAAAGGTCACTAAGCATTCCGTCCGGTAAGAATTGTTTTTCAAGTTGTTCATTAATGATTCTACAACCTTCTGCTTGCCATTGAGGAGCATCTTTGAATTCCGGAAATAGAGTTCCGGCAAATACCATTGAGATTATTTGGCTAAATAGAATATTATTTTCGTCTTGATAGCGATTTTTTAGCAAGAAATCGGCATGTTCTGCAAAGTGAACTAAAAAGAAAGAAAGCCATTGGGGGGTGAAATTGGATGAAAACTTGAAATATTCAAATGCTTGTGCTTGCCCCATTAGACGTGTAGATACTTGTAATTGCCACCATGCAAATTCATCTACAACTGTTTCTGTTTTAGGGAATTTTGATACCCAATCTGAATACACGTCTTTCCATCCCAACATATATATTTCATCTTGTGTCTTTTGATATGCCATGGCTTGGAATGGAATCCAATTGTGCCGATGTAACTGCTTACGGTATTCCTTGTCAGCACCTTTGGGAATAAACTCCCAATTGATCTCTTTTCCCGATTTTAGGCTGTACGGAACTTTTTCTTTGCCATTTCCAAGATCTTTTTCTTCTAAGTAATTGGCATTTATATAAAAACGATAACCGTTTTCTGCTAATGCTAATTCTGCGTATCTTGCTTGTTGTGTTGTAATAGAATTTAAGGATACATAAGGATTAATGATACCAATTCGACCTCTATAGTATTCGAGAAGAGCTTTGGATGCAGAGTAATAATTTCCTGTTTCATACCATGCTTTTACCTGTTCCAATCCCGGATAATCTAAATTGATAACTTTAAACAAACGTTGGTCGATTTCCTCGTTAGGAAAACTTGTTTCCTCTTCGGCAGAATCTTTTCCACTGTTTTTGTAGAGTTCGTCGTCATCTGTGCATCCTGTAAATGCAATCAGTGAGAACACGCAAATAAAGAAGATGTTCTTCATACTTTATTAGGTTTTAATTATTAAAAGTTATATTTTACTGTTTGCAAATGTAATCTCTTTATATATAACGATTGGCCGAAGTTGTTCAGGCTTTGTTCAAAAATGTTTTTTTGATATTAGTTTTGTTGAATCATATACTATTTATGTTCAAAAGAACTGTTTATGACTTGAAAATAGGTCTTTTGTATGTCATAATGTAACCTCCTCGTACATATATAGAGGAAGGCTTTTGTACATTTTTAGTTGTTGGTTTGGACGTTTTTTAGTCCAAAGTGATTTTTGGAAACAGGTGGAATAGGGGAGATTATGAAGTCCGGAATCTGTCCTTGGGGATAGATAAAAACTTCTTCTCCTTTCTTTAAATCGATTTGGTATGTGCCGTTGTTGGTAGTTTGTACAGTAAACGCCCGTTTCCCTTTGAATATGGGATTAACAATGTCGGTAGTTACGATACATGGTTCTCCTGCAAGACTTTTGATGTGGATAAACAGTGTTTTCCCATTCTTTCTGTTAGCAGAAACTTTGAATGCTCCTTCTGTGCGTAAACCGGAGAAGCAGACATCTTTCCAAACGTCCGGCAGTGCAGGGAAAATACGGAGTTTCCCTCCCCAACTTTGTATTAACATATCATGTATACATTGTGCGCCTGATAGTGGCGTCTCGATAACCGGGCCGCTTTCTTTATACATGGTGGTCGAACTAAGGAACTTGCCAAATAATTTATTTAGATAGGATAGAGCCTCGTTTCCTTTTCCAATAGCGGAAGATATAGAAGATGCACCTGTACATGAGTAACCTAAAAGAGCTTTCGGCTTACTTTGCCAAAAGGCTAATGATTTCTCTATAAGTCGGGTATTGTTTGGTTGCTCCTTATTAATAAGGTATAAAGGATAGATGGAAAGCAAGTGTGAATAATGCCTGTGGGAGAAAGCATAAGGTGTGTCTTTTCCAATAAGTAACCCGTTTTCATCCATCGGATACGGAGTGAGATTATCCAAAACATCTTTCCAGGTTGAAATTAGTGGATCTTGAATCTGCAATCGCTGTGCTGACTCCAATAAGGTCTGACAACCCCAATATAATAGTGCGAGGTCAAAGTTGCAGTCTTTCGTTACACCATATTCGGGAGAATAAGTTTCAGGTAGATGATATTTGCCGTCTTCTCCTTTTTGGATAAAATGAAGATAGTAATTGATGGCCCCTTTTAATAACGGGAACAATTTGTTACGCAAAACTTCATCATCCATTTTATGACGATAAATAAGCCAAAGATTATGGCAGGCCCAAGGAAGAAGTCCCACTTGCGCTTTTCCTTTACCGGGAATTCCTACAGTGGTCGTCATGCATTCCAGATTTGAAGCAACACCTATCCCCAATGAGTTGTGACGATATGCGGCAGGTATGTTCAAGCGTAGTTGGTCAATGTGATTATAGAGTGCATTCTCTAGAGATGCGGCTAAATCCAAATGGTCGGAAGCATTCAGTGCCCAGTAGGTGAGTTGCACGTTGAGGTTCCACCAAGCATTTGGCCACGGTGTTTCAGATAACCACGGACCGGTGTTATCTATTAATGCCCGGTCGCCACGAGTAGCTGAGGCTAGTTTATACATTTGAATCCAGTAGAAATTTTCTTTCTTTGCATCCGGTAAGCTGATGAAACTAGCGGGATAATAAGAGTTCCACCATTGCCGATGAGCATTTTGAAGTGTTGCATAACCTTTACGTATGGCTTGGCGTATTTCTGCTTTACAAATCTTTTTTGAAGTACTTTGTGGATAAGTGTGTGTAAGATTTATCCATAAGATTCTTTCTTGTGGAGACGTTTTTGTCTCTTGCCATCCTACGGTTGTTTCTCCTCCTGCCAATAATTCTTGTATAGATAAGTTTATTTCATTTTCTTTGCTGTTAGTAGGGGAAGGATTGAGTTCGTAACCTTCGGGGATCTTATTCGTTTTTCCTTGCCTTTTGAATAATAGATAACGCGGGCTGTTAGCTTCAGCAGCTATCCATTCCCATCGAAAGTCATGTTCATCTCCTTCGGTAGTTGCTTTAACTACGATGATCATATCATCAGCATGAACGAAAGTTTGTAGATGGATAATTCCTTTCGTAGTGGTGATTTCAGTTGAAGCCTCTGCGTTCCAAAGATCAAGACGCATCTTGCCGCTGATTATTTCTCCTTTAGGGTGTAAAGCAAAATGCCCGGTAAGTAGTCGGGGAATTCCGAATACATCTCTTTTTGCACGATGATCGTGTACATCACAGTTTCCTGTTTCCAGGCGTATATAGTTTTTATTCGGTTCTTTGTAGATCATTAGTCCCAATCTGCCGTTACCTAGATAGGCTGAGTCATACCAATATTCCGGTAATCTTTCCCATATCATATCCTGCTGACTCATAAATTGAGGCCAATTTATATTCTGCTTGATATCCATAGAATAAATATCCGCACTACGAAGGCAGATTAAAAGCAGAAGGATACAGTTATAGTATCTGTGTTGAATATTCATAGTGCCATTTTTGTGTTTTATAAGGTTAACGAGAGATTTACAGGTTGCTAACAAACATAGGAATAGGAATAAAAATAATAAATTCCAACTAATTGCTTGAATATATTTTTGCATAACTTTTAGTGTTTGAGTTGAAAGCTTAGTGGATATACCTGATTACCGATAGTCACTTCAATAGAAACATGGTTTGAGTTTGACGGGTCATCAGTAAATTTTGCACTGATCTTTTGATTGGAAACCTTACTGACCGGATATAGTATGGTAATGTATCGCACGGGGATACTTCTTTGTTTCTTCATAACAAGTGAATAGGCTTTTCTTGTTGAGTATTTTCTGTCGGTCTGATAAGATATCCGTCCATCAAAAGGCTTTAGGGTGATGGCCTGATTTCCAAAGCTTCGGATTAATAAGTTATTGTTTTCAAAGGTAGTATGTGCGCCTGCCTCTTGACTGTCCAGAATGACATTATTTACAGATGTTTCATCGCAAAGATGGAAATATAACTTAGCATAACCGGTTGCTGTGCCAAATCCTTCATCTACCAATACGAAAAATTCGGTCGGTTGTTTTACATAAAAAACAGCACGGCGGTGTTTGAAATCATTGTATCCTTGATTTTCGGTAACTATGAGTTGTTGGTCGGCATTTTCTTCTTTTAGTAGTAACTTGCCTTCTGCCTTGCTGATATTTTCGGCACCGATATCTTCATGATCTTCAGATTTTCCCAGTACCATTGTATTGTGCGCTTTCGTCTGCCGAAACCATCTGCGTAGTTTCATTACTTCTGCATCATCCTCTTTCATATATGAACATACTCCGGAGTCCGGAAAGAAATTACGACCGTTATGATATAACTCGAATGTTCCGTTATCAAGTTGGTTATGGCTTGAGTCTTGTAACTTGGAAGATATGTTATTGCTAAGTATCAGCATTGTAGACTCTGGTGTCCAACCGTTGCGCAATACATAAAATCCGGAATCTTCGAATGTTTTGATTCTGCTGTCGGGAAGAGTGCCTTCATTACCATACGTTTGCATATACTTTAATTCAGAATCTTCCGGAAACATTGCCGCATACTTCACAAAGTTTTTGTTTAATACACTGCGTGTTTTTATCCATGAATCATTGAATGCGGGACTGCACTGTTTGCTTCCTTTCTTAAAATAACTTGGGTATGTGAAGTGCATGACAATTTTGGTGGCTTTCAAAAGCGTTTCATCGAGCTGCGGTGAGAGCTGATTGTCCGGCAATTTATTCAGTTGGATAAGCCGTTTGAGATCATAAAGTCCGTCTACTATGCCTATATGATAATGAAGAGAGAGATCGTTAGTCATTCCATCTTCCAAAAATAACTTTGTAGTTTGATCATTTATAATCTCACATCCTATTTTCTGCCATTGTGGGGCATTCTTAAGTTCCGGAAACAATGTTCCGGCAAATACCAATGCTACTGCCTGGCTTAGTAGAATATTGTTTTCTCCGGAATATTTGTACATGGATAGATAATCGGCATGTTCAGCAAAATGTATGAGGAAAAAGGAAAGCCATTCCGGAGTGAAATGAGAGGAGGATTTGAAATACTCGAAAGATTCTGTTTGCCCCATAATACGTGTGGACATTTGGAGCTGGTGCCATTGGAATTTGTCCGGTTTCCCATTCGGCTTTGGATTTTTGAGTATCCAATCTGTATATACTTCTTTCCATGAAAGCATATATTTTTCATTCTTGGATTTTTGATAAGCTTTGCCCTGCATCGGTATCCAATTATGGCGATGTAACTGCTTTTGATATTCATTATCAGCACCTTCGGGAGCAAATTGCCAATTAATCGTTTGGTCGTTACTTTTCAGTGAATATGGAATTTTCCGGTCTTTGTCTTCCAAGTAATTGTCATTGACGTAAAAACGATATTCGTCTATGGCATAATCGGCATAACCTTGCTCCGTGTCATTAAGAGTAGCAGTCAGATTAGGGTTTTCAATGTCCGTTCTGCTTCTGTAGTAGGTAAGTAACTTTTGCATTGCTGCATCATTCTCACCGCTTTTATATAAAGATTTTATTTCTTCTAATCCCGGATAATCAAGATTGAGAATATCAAATAAATGTTCTTCGGCCTCTTCCTGAGGAGGGGTTGGCTCGTCTTTTGGAGGAAGATTATTATTATTTTCCTGAATGTCGTTGTCAGTGCACGCTATAAACGTGGCGATAAGAAATAACAATATGTGGATACCTAATTTATTACTGAAGCTCATAGTATTAATTATTAGTTTACGCAATTTCTGAGTACTGATTTATTTCTCTGCAAATATATGGAGTAAAGTAGCCTGATTATGGATAATTTTATTGAATAGTATTTCAATTTTGTGCAATGTTCCTGTTTGATACGTGGAAAAGGCCGTTGCATTTTGTAAAATTGTGCTGTAGTATTAATAATCTCGTCTACTTGTATTATGCAAAACATCTTGGTCTTTTGATAAGTTCGTCTGATAGAGTTAATGAGTTGGAGTTGAGTAATCGACTGGTTGCTGTTGTGTAACCATATGGAAAGACAAGTGTAACTTATCGGTTACACAACTGTAATGCACTAATGAAAAAATGCACTTTTCTCTTGGAAAAAAGCGAAAACATCCTGTTGTTTTTTGTAAACTTATTCTATTTTACCCCTGCTTTTGGACTTAAACCTTTGATAATGAGGATTGCAACATTTTTGTATTTCCCCCTATAATACTTAGAATAACTACAAAAATGTCACAGGCGATGAAAGAGAGGTTCATATTGCTGTTTTATAATAAAAAATCTTCTATATTCTCCGGAGTAATTTATTATAAGAGACTTCAGAGCCTATTTGAAAAGCCAGTGCTTGAAGGAGTTTTACAATCTTGTCTGCCTTTTTGATGTGTCCCCAATCTAAAATATCTTTATATAGGTAGCTGTCTGATAGTAACTTCAGAATTTCACTTTCCGAACCGGGATGTGTAACTATATTCCCATTTTCTTCCGGTAAGAGGCTCATTTACTTTATTGGCTAAGTCGAACGAGGAACTCATGAATGGTTTGTTGTAATGCTCTTTCTATCATATTGCTTCCTCCATTTATCTGAGAACAAATTTCGAGCATTTTTGGATTCGGACTTATCCTTTTGTCCTCTTAATGTATTCTGTCGGAAGGTATCCAAAATATTTCTTGAAACTTGTAGCAAAGTAAGACGGGGTATTGAATCCTACCATTGTACTGACTTCCGCTACGGTATAACGTCCGTCTTTCAATAGTTTGGCAGCTTCGTTGAAACGAATCTTACGTATAAAGTCGATCGTGGATTCACCGGTAATCGCTTTCAGTTTCAAGTGCAGGTTGGAGCGGCTCATGTTCATTTCTCTGGCAAACTCATCGGTGGAGAACTCGATATTGTCCATATTCTTTTCTACAATACTTACGGCACGTTTAAGCAAAGCCTCGTCCATGGCATTAAACGTGATCTTTTCGGGTTCTACTTCCAAAGACTTGGAATAACGTTCAAGCATACGTCTGCGTGTACGCATCATATTTTGTATCTTCGTGGTCAGGATCGAAAGAGAGAAAGGTTTGGGGATGTAGTCGTCCGCACCCATTTGCAGACCTTCCATCTGGTCTTTTGTTTCGCTTTTGGCTGATAACATAATTACCGGAATGTGACAGGTCGGAATGTTCTGTTTCACATTTTTGCATAACTTGATACCATCCATAACAGGCATCATCACATCAGTCACGATAATATCTACCTCATTTCCTTTCAATTTCTCTAATGCTTCTTCGCCATTTCCTGCCTCTAATATATTGAACAGTTCGGCAAGCCCGCTACTTAGATAGTGCCGGATTTCATTGTTGTCTTCTACGATGAGAATGGTTCCTCGCTTTTTGTCACCGGATTCTATAGCTTCATTCTCCACCTTTTCCGTGTCGATGAAATACATTTCTTTGGAATTGGTGGAATATACCTGTTCCTCCTCGCTCTTATTGCCGTTAGCAGCCAGTTCGGAGGGCTTGTAGATACTTATATCCTGTGGCAGATAGACGGAGAACGTACTTCCTTTTCCTTCTTCGCTATCCAGTTCGATATGTCCGTGATGTAGTTCGACCAGACGTTGTATCAATGAAAGTCCGATACCACTTCCTACATGTTCACTTTCGATCTGGTAGAAACGCTCGAATATTTTTCCCTGTTTATTGATAGGAATACCGATACCGGTATCACTGACTTGCAACACTAGATAATTATTTTCTTCCTTCAACGTGACAGTAATGCTTTGCCCGCTTTCTGTATATTTGAAAGCATTCGAAAGCAGGTTGTTTACTATCAATTCCAGATAATTAGGATCAAAAAGTACCTCTTTATCTTCCAGATCGGAGTGGAGAGTATAAGTTATCTTTTTGTGGCGTGCCAGTTTATCATAAAACAAAAAATTTTCTTGTATCAGTTGGTAAGCGTTCGCTTTCTTGGCTTTTAATTCGAATACTCCGAGTTCGGCACGGCGATAATCCATCAACTGATTGACAAGGTGTAGCAGACGATTAGCGTTTCGTTGGATATATTCCAATTGGTTTCGTGTCCAACGATCGCTTATCTTATTGATGATATCCTGCAGAGGAGCCAGGATAAGAGTCAATGGGGTACGAAGTTCATGGGAGATATTGATGAAGAAACGCATTTTCATCTGGTTGATTTCCTCCTGATGTTCTTTGTCTCTGCGTTCTATTTCCAGTTCAGCTTCCATGCTTTTGCGCATCCAGAAGAAACGGAAAACGAAAGTGATGAAGCCGATAAAAGTGGCTAGAAAAAGAAGAATAGCCCACCATGTTTTATACCATATCGGAAGTACGATAATCTCGAGTACAGTTGGGATAGTGTTCCATTTACCGTCACTATTGGCGGCTTTTACCATGAAATGATAAGTCCCTTGTGGCAGATTAGAGTAGGAAACACTACGTTTGTCTGTCAGATAATACCATTCTTTATCGTATCCTTCCAGCTTGTAAGCGAAAGTATTATGTTGTCCTGAAATATAATTGGATACGACGAACTCAATGGTGAAAGCTGTTTGCCAGGATTTCAGTGTGATACTTTCAGTTTCACTGATGTTTTTAGTCAATATGCCTGTTTCATCGTCCGGACGGACCGTTTTATTAAATAGCTGTAGCTTGGTTATTACTACCGGCGGAGTGTATGGATTGTCCAGCAACAATTCCGGACGGAAAGTAGTGATACCATTGATACCACCAAAGTACATTTGCCCGTTGGAAGTGCGGCAGTAGGAGGAGGAGTTGAATTGATTACTTTGTAATCCATCCGATTCTGTAAAGTTACGGAACTTTTCCGTTTCCGGATTGAAACAGGAAATACCACGATTGGTACTCAGCCAAAGTCGTCCGAAAGTATCTTCCAGTATGCCGTAGACCACATTATTGGGCAGTCCATTAATTGTTGTGTATCGTTTGATTGTTTTTTCTTCCTCATTAAAGCAATAGACTCCTTCACGTGTGCCTATCCAGATAATACCATTGGAAGCCTCGTAAATGCAATTGGTAAATAACTTTGTAACTGATGATTCAGGTAGTATCGTAACTTTCTGTATTTCCGGTCCTTCCTGTTGAAAGACTGATATACCCTCTTCACCGCCAATCCAAAGTCGTTTGTGGGAATCCCTGAATAAGATTGTGATTCGTTGAGAAGTGAAAGGCGTGCCGTCTTTCTCTTTTTCTATGGTTGTAAAACTGCGTTCTTTCGGATTGAAACGGACTAAAGCGCTGAGTGTTCCCAATAAGAGATTACCGTCTTTGTCGGGAAGGATGGCATATACATTCTCATTGACAAGCTCGCTGTTCAGCTGATTGAAACTTTCCATCCGTCCACTGTTACGGTGTAGGACGTTCAATCCTCCGGCGTGTGTACCTATATATACCAATGATTTTTCTTCATCCACATATACAGCTTTGATATTGTTGGAACCGATACCGATTTCACGCTCGTTTTCTTGCAAGGCGTAATGGGTGAAATGTTGTGTCTTGGTGTTGTATAGATTCAATCCGCCGTCATTGGTTCCTATCCACAGATTCTTGTCCTTGTCTTCTACAATACAGCTTACTACATTGTCACTCAATGAGTTCTTATATGGGATGCGCTGTATATTCTTGAATCGGTTTCGGATGGGATGGTAATAGTTGAGACCGCCAAAGTAGGTGCCAAGCCACATTCCTCCCTGTGAATCCATAAAAATACTTCGGACGGAACGTTGCGAAAGGCTGCCGCTTTCTACCGGACTGCTGCTATATGAAACGAACGAGTCACTGGCTTCGTGATAAATATTCAAATCATTGAAAGTTCCTATCCATAGACGGTTTTGTGAATCCAATGCCAGAGAACGTATGTAATTGGAACTTATACTTTTCGGATCAGAGGAGGAATGGAGGTATGTCTTTAGTTCTTTAGTTTTCGGATTGAGCAATAATAAGCCTGCCCCTTCGGTGGCTATCCATATTCGGGTGGGAGATTGCTGTAAAATAGCCTGAATCCGCTTGGTATCCAGTATAGGAGTCACTTTCTCCAGATTTTTTTGAGTGACGGAATAACTGTAAAGTCCGTCTTCCATCGTACCGATATAGATTATGTCACCATGCCGGTAAAGAGCGGAAGCTATGATTTTGTGCATGGCAGTGCTGAAAGCATCTTCTACAAACTTGGATTCTTTGCAGTCGAACATGATCAGACCTTCCTGTGTGCTTACCAACAATTGCTCAGGAGAGATTTCTGCGATGCCGTTGACCTGTTGCCGTTTGCCCTTTTTTTCATAGAAAAAGTTCTTGAATTGGTCTTTTTCTTCATCATAATAAGATAGACCGTCTCGTGTTCCTATCCAAACCCGTCCCTGACTATCGGTCTTGACAATTCTTGAAATGTCATTGGCAATGCTGTTAGGATCATCTTCATTGTGCTGATAAACCGTGAATGCGTATCCATCATATTTGTTTACCCCATCATAAGTGGCAAACCACATATTGCCCCGTTTGTCCTGATCGATGGCGAATACAGTGCTTTGTGACAATCCTTCATTGATGGAGATGTAAGAGAAGTTGATAGGTTCCGGTATTTCCGAAAAAGCGGAATGGGTACCTAAACACAGAAATAGCAGGCAAATGACTATATTTTTAAGGTTGCTCATTATTAGGTCATAAGATTAATAATGGCTTCAAAGGTAGTAAAATCTTTTATATACGGTATAATGAAAGATAGAAAAAATAAACCCGGAAATGATTCCAGGCTTATTTGTATGATTTAAAAATCTTATTATTTTTCTAAATTTCCGATTTCGTCCAGATTCTTTTGAATATCTTCATCCGTCAATGAATAGTTGACCAAATCACCTGCCAGATACTTGTCGTATGAAGCCATATCGATCAGACCGTGTCCGGAAAGGTTGAACAGGATAACTTTTTCTTCCCCTGTTTCCTTACATTGGTTAGCTTCACGAATAGCAGCTGCAATGGCGTGGCAGGATTCGGGAGCCGGAATGATACCTTCTGCTTGTGCGAACAGGCAACCGGCTTCGAATGATTCCAGCTGTTGGATATCTACCGCTTCCATCAATTTGTCTTTGAGCAATTGTGAAACAATCACACCTGCGCCATGATAACGAAGACCACCGGCATGGATATGCGCCGGAGCAAAATTATGTCCTAATGTAAACATCGGAAGGAGCGGAGTATATCCGGCTTCGTCACCGAAGTCATATTGGAATTTACCGCGTGTCAGTTTAGGGCATGAAGCGGGTTCGGCTGCCACGAAACGGGTTTTCTTTCCTTCCAGTATGTTATGACGCATGAACGGGAAAGAGATACCACCAAAGTTGGAACCTCCTCCGAAACACCCGATCACGATATCCGGGTATTCACCTGCCATCTCCATTTGTTTTTCGGCCTCCAGACCGATGATGGTCTGGTGAAGGGTGACGTGGCTAAGTACCGACCCAAGCGTGTATTTACAGTTGGGAGTCATTTGTGCCAGTTCGATAGCTTCGGAAATAGCTGTTCCTAATGAACCTTGATAGTTGGGGTGGGCGGTCAGAATATCTTTACCGGCACGGGTAGACATGGATGGAGAAGGAGTAACCTGTGCTCCGAACGTCTGCATGATGCTACGGCGGTAGGGCTTTTGCTCATAACTGATCTTTACTTGATAAACGGCCGCTTCCAAACCGAAGACTTTTGCCGCGTAGGAAAGAGCTGCTCCCCATTGTCCGGCACCTGTTTCGGTAGTGATATTGGTTACGCCTTCCTGCTTGCAATAGTATGCTTGTGCCAATGCGGAATTCAATTTGTGAGAACCGATGGGACTTACACTTTCGTTTTTGAAATAGATATGAGCCGGAGTACCGAGTGCTTTTTCCAATCCGTATGCACGGACTAACGGTGTGCTGCGGTAATATTTGTACATTTCGCGTACTTCCTCCGGTATTTCAATCCAAGCGTCGGTCTGATTCAATTCCTGTCTGCATAACTCTTCCGCAAAGATAGGATAGAGATCTTCTGCTTTTAGTGGTTGTTTAGTTTTCGGGTGCAACGGTGGCATTGGCTTGTTTACCATATCAGCCTGGATGTTGTACCAGTAATGTGGAATTTCTTCTTCCGGTAGGATATACCGTTTTCTTTTGTCACTCATAATATTGTGGTTTTTAATTATCTGCTGCCAAAAGTAGGCAAAATTTTTAATATTCAGATAAATTTGTCAACAAAGAATCGGTTTTGATTGTTATTTTAATTAAGTTTGCACGACGTTATAAAAAATATGATATGAAGATTTATCATAAATTCCTGTTATATCAGAATAAACTGCTAAAACCTTATATACGAATTATACTGGGCTTAGTGGAGGCTTTAACTTATTTAGCGTCTCTTACGCTAATTGTCGGAGTGATTTATGAACACGGCTTTCCGTTGTCGGTAGATGAAATTGCGAAAATACAAGTTCTGTATAAGGCTGTATGGATTATCTTTCTGATTGATGTAACGTTGCATATTTCGCTTGAATATAGGAGCACTAAAAAGCAATATCGGAAATTGGCCTGGATATTGAGCGGGCTGTTGTACCTGACTTTGATACCTGTCATTTTTCATCGTCCGGAGGAGGAAGGAGCTATCTTGCAGTTCTGGGAGTTCTTGGATGGCAAATTTTACCATTTGATATTATTGCTGGTCTTTTCTTTATTGAATCTGTCCAACGGATTGGTACGTCTGTTGGGGCGGCGTACCAACCCGTCTTTGATATTGGCAGTCAGTTTTCTGGCTATCATTCTTATTGGCACGGGATTATTGATGTTGCCAAAGTGTACGGTGAATGGCATTACTTGGGTCGATTCGCTGTTTACGGCTACGAGTGCGGTGTGTGTGACGGGGCTAGTACCGGTGGATGTGTCGACTACATTTACGACAGGAGGGCTCGTTGTTATAATCTTGCTGATTCAAATCGGTGGTTTGGGAGTGATGACATTAACGAGTTTCTTTGCGATGTTCTTTATGGGAAATACCTCTCTTTATAATCAGTTGGTTGTCCGGGATATGGTCAGTTCCAATTCATTGGGTTCTTTGTTGTCTACCTTATTATATATATTGGGCTTTACATTGGTGATTGAAGGAATCGGTATGGTCGCTATCTGGTTCAGTATTCATGGTACATTGGGGATGAATCTGGATGAGGAACTGGCTTTTGCTGCTTTTCATTCCATTTCGGCTTTCTGTAATGCCGGGTTCTCTACGCTTTCCGGCAATTTGGGGAATCCGATGGTGATGACCAATCATAACTGGTTGTTTGTCTCTGTTTCCTTTTTGATTATTCTGGGTGGGATCGGTTTCCCTATTTTGGTTAACTTCAAGGATATCGTTCTATATCATCTGCGTCATTTCTGGAGGTTTATCCGTACCCGTAAGTTGGAAAGGCACAAGGTGCATCATCTTTATAATTTGAATACGAAGATTGTGCTGATAATGACTTTTCTGCTTTTGGTAATCGGTACATTGGCGATTGCCGCTTTCGAATGGAATGCTTCGTTTGCGGGGATGCCTGTTGCAGATAAATGGACGCAGGCATTCTTTAATGCCACTTGTCCGCGAACCGCCGGTTTCAGCAGTGTCGATTTGGCCTCTCTGAGTGTACAGACGTTGTTGGTTTATCTGGTGTTGATGTGGATTGGAGGTGGGGCGCAGTCTACTGCCGGTGGTGTCAAAGTGAATGCCTTTGCGGTAGTTGTTCTCAATCTCGTAGCTGTGTTGCGTGGTACGGAGCGTGTCGAGGTGTTTGGTAGGGAGTTGTCTCATGATTCTATCCGGCGTTCCAATGCAACAGTGGTTATGTCATTGAGCGTGCTATTTCTTTTTATTTTTATCTTGAGTATGCTCGAACCGCAAGCATCGTTGATGGCATTGACGTTCGAATGTGTTTCGGCGCTTAGCACGGTAGGCTCCAGCTTGAATCTGACTCCGAGTTTGTGTGATGCAAGCAAATTATTGGTAGCGTTATTGATGTTTATCGGTCGAGTGGGCTTGATAACATTAATGCTTGGAATTGTGAAACAGAAAAAGAATACAAAATACCGTTATCCGAGTGATAACATCATCATAAACTAAAGATATGAAGTATATTATTATTGGTTTAGGGAATTATGGTCATGTGTTGGCAGAAGAGTTGTCCGCATTGGGACATGAAATTATTGGTGCGGATATCAGCGAAAGCCGTGTGGACGCAATCAAAGATAAGGTGGCTACTGCTTTTGTAATTGACGCGACGGACGAACAATCTTTGTCGGTACTTCCGCTGAATAGTGTGGATGTGGTGATTGTGGCGATTGGCGAAAACTTCGGTGCGTCTGTGCGGGTAGTGGCCCTGCTGAAGCAGAAGAAAGTAGCCCGTATTTATGCCCGTGCAATTGACGGTGTGCATAAGGCGGTATTGGAGGCTTTCAACTTGGAGAAGATTCTGACTCCGGAAGAAGATGCTGCACGTAACTTGGTGCAATTACTTGACTTCGGGACAAATATGGAGGGTTTCCGTATTGACTCGGAATATTATGTAGTGAAGTTTACCGTACCGAAGAAGTTTGTGGGATATTTTGTGAATGAACTGAATTTGGATGGAGAGTTTCATTTAAAACTTATCGGGCTGAAACGTGCGGATAAAATAACTAATTGTTTGGGGATCTCCCTGACAGAGCTTCATGTGAAAAACAATTTGCCGGAGGATGAGAAAGTAAATGAGGGGGACGAATTGGTTTGTTACGGTAAATACCGTGATTTCCAGGCTTTCTGGAAAGCTATCTGATAATTGCTTTATGTGAATATCGGCTATTGGAGTTCCGGTTTGCAATGATTAATAACCACAGGATGAAGTTGGACATTGCATTCTGTGGTTGTAAAGTTTAGTTGTACAATTAAACTTTGCGTAGTTTCCGGTTTGTGCTGGTCGAATACGAAATTCCCCAAACTGTAAAAGATTGGTTTGCCATCGTAATATTCCTCTTTTTGAATGATGTGAGGATGGTGTCCGATGATTGCATCCGCTCCGGCGCGAATGAGCGAGTGTGCACCTTTTCTTTGGACAAGGGTAGGGAGGGGCTGATATTCTACTCCCCAATGAAGAATAACGACTATGTAACTTTTGGGATTCTGCCGTTTGAAGTTTGTGATTTCTTCTTTCAGTTCCTCTATCGGCTGCTGACAGATACCGGGGCTGTTTTCCAGATATACCCAGTTTTCCAAAGGAAGTGCAACGGAGTTGTAAAGTGCCACTTCTATCTTTCCTTTCTTAATAAGAACAGGCTGGCAACTTTGTGGGGAAGTATCTCCGTAGCCTACCGGAGTAATTCCAGAGGATAAGAGATATTGATTGGTGTCTGTCAATCCGTTTCGTCCTTGATCTATTGTATGATTATTTGCCATAGCAGCGTGAGTAATACCGGCTTGGGATAGAACTGTTGCCCATATTGGTTCAGCGCGGAAGATATATTTCTTGTGCAGTGGTGAACGAACGGAGGTAATAGGGCACTCTAGATTGATAACTGTTGCATCTACGGAGCGGAACAGTGGTGTGACTGATTCAAATAAGTGTTCGACACCTTTTTTTCGGATTTGTTGGCGTACTCCCCTGTCCAAAAGGACGTCTCCAGTGAAAGCGATAGACAGACATTCTTCTGAAGGCTGTTGACAGGCAGCCAGCATTAGGAATATGATTCCAATGCCAGCTGTGATTCGGCTTATCTGATAAAAGTTCATTAACAACCGGAACTATAAAAAACTCTTTCATTTACATGAGGCTCCTTCTCTATCAGGATACTCTTCATCCACTCTGGTACGGCGGGTGCTTTCTTTTCTTCCAGCATTTTTTGCCATTCTTCATCGGTAAGCCTTGTGCCTAGTGGCTGGACAAACTCGTAATAGCTGAAGGTCGCCCCGCGAGTCAAATAGAGGTTGCCTTCTATTTCTACTACGACATAAATATTGTTGGCATTTCCTGTCGCTATATGTAGTATTCCATTCTTGTTACAACCCCTTATATTGCGGGTATAAATACCGGCTACTATGGCTATCGACTTGTCCGGACCTTGTACTAATGACCAATCATCCAGATGCAAATCTGGGTCAACTACAGATAAAGTGAAATACTCAATACTGCTACCCATATATTCCAGTGTCCGGTATTCCGGTTCTGTCAGTTTCTCTCCTCTCAGTTCTTTTTCTGTTACTTGAATAAGGAAGGTGACGTAGTCATTCAATTGATCGGTTTTTCCTTTCAGGTCATCGGTCATACAATCGTTCTGTTGCAGGATTAGTCGGGTGGCCTGGAGAATGTTCTCCATTTTCCTCCAGAAAGGTAGATTAGGTTCTACATATCCTACAACGATTGGATCGGGAGGTCCGGCACCTCCACATTCAGCAGCCATCGGCTGTTCTCCATAAAGTATGGCATCGTGTTTTAACTCTGCCCAAGAAGCCAAAGCAGTATTCAGATTCTTGTATCCCCATTCAGGAGTTTGCATGAATCCCGGATTATTTTTGTCCGTTTGTTGCATGGTGAGCAAACTCTTCATCCATAGTTCGTAGACAGAGAGTTGTGTGGATTTACTTGTTTTGAATTTATCCTTTAGTTGTTGTAATTCTTTAGAATATTCGCTCCAGTTATTAGGCTCTTTATAAAAATCAATCAACAAACTTTCAGCAGTACCTGTGCCAAAGGTCGCGAATACATCCAAACCTTTCGGGTAGGCTCGTTGACTATTGGGATTGACATCAACTAACTTTTGAATTACTTCATTGTCAGATAGATACCGTTGTGGCATAAAGTTTATTTTATCCCGGCAAGTGATTTCTATCTGAGGCTTTATGTTGTTTTTATGTTTTGCCAATTCAATAAGAGCCTGATTCACTTTCTCTATTTGTCCGGCTGTCAGTGCGTCTTCAATATGTATGGCATTATTCTTTTCCAAAATTCGGGCGATATCAAAGATGGATAGGTTGTCGGCTTCCCCCATTAGGAATGTGAGTGGGGTATAGATATGTTGATATAACTTTATCAGTGGTGTCTGGTCTATACTTTTGTAAGTACAAAGTACGGCAGCCTGAAAAATGGAACGTTTCAATTGTTCCTGTTGCTCCCTGCAAAAGCAGGCAGTTTGCAGCCACATCATTGCTTTGAAATATGCTTGTAATTGCGGTTCTCGCGTGTAATGTCCACGAGGCTTGAAAAGGCTATACGGGAAATATGCATCTTTGTATGAAAGAAAGTCAGAAAAGTTATCTTCCTGTTTATTAATGTGCTCTATTTCTTCCTGATATTCTGTTTCATATTTGGAGGGAACGGTAAGCGTCTTATTGGTCAGCAGATAATAAGGGATGGCATAGAAGGTTGCTGCGTGTTCGGCCATATCTTTTAGGGATTCGTCCTCCGTTTGTTCGGCCAGCTTGATGCAGGCTGCATTGAAAGAATGGCATAGCATTTCGAGTGTAGGAATGATATGTTGCTTTTCCAGACTCTTTAGGATATAAGAGAAATACATGTGGAATGCTTGCAGATACAGGTCGGTAGTAATAAAATTAGGTACTTGGCGGTAGTCGTTTTCTTCGTAGGCATGAAAGAGTTGCAGGTTATTTCCTTTTGTGATGACAAAGTTGTTTTGTTGTAGTTTCTCCAATATTTCTTTGTCTATATCCTTAAATTGAAACAAGTTGACGATGTTATTTGTATTTCCCAGGTAATAGGAATCCCGTTGTATGAATTGATGCTGGCGTAGTTCTGTCATACGTGCATCAATACGGTCGACAAAGGCTTTTTCTTCAGGTGTCAGGTTGACCTCTTCATAGCTTTCTGCAAACTTACCTTTTCCTTCTTCTGCGTCCCAATATATATCATTGACTAAGTTGTTGTACCATTTGGTATTGGCTGAGAAAAAAGCATTGATATCCGCTTCCATAAAATGATAGCCATGTATGGCATACGGATAACTGCGTAATAACCGTAGTTCCTGAAAAGAAAGATGGCTGATATCCTGCTTTAAATCAATGAACTGAGGTAGTACCGTATCAGTCAACAGCGAGGAAACGGGATTGGTAATTGTATCTGTTTGTGCAGATACAGCGGACATGATTTGGTTGTTTTTGTTTTTATTCTTGCATCCGCAGAGAATGAACAATAGTATACAGGTGAATAATAATAGTCGTTTCATGTTTATTTCCATTCAATTAATTACGCTATATAGTATGATGATAGTAGCTAATGTTTGAGGATATGTATGGCTTCCTGTTTTTTAACCTCCCGTTTTAAGTATCGCTTGAAATCCAGACCGAATCCTCTCCAGATGTATTCTGCGACTAGAAAATTCCCACTGCGTTCCCGTTCTAGAGTCCGTATCCGTGTGGGAGTCTCTTCACGGATTATTCTGAAGTCTTCCAATGGTTGTGCTACCCTTGACCCTAACCAAAGCGGACGGATATAAGCTTCATCTGCAATCCGGTAAATAAATAACCGTTTGTCCGGTTTGGGATCAAATCTTGTCGGTTTGATAACTCCGACAATGATTTCGGGAACTCCGTTTCCTGTAATATCTCCATAATCAAATTGATAGACAGGGTAGGGCAATTCCCAGGTAGAATGACTGGGGCGATCCGTGTCCAGGTGGATAACATAAAGTGAGTCGGACTCTTTATTCAGAGACACTTCCATGTGTTTCTGAGCAACCTTCCATTCAAACCTGTTATTGTCGTGACATGAACAGAATATAGGCATAAGACCTGTTAAAAGGAGGAAAGAAGTCCTATATGACATATCCGTAATTTTTTCTGATGCAAAGATAAATATTAACTTGCATTTATAAGCTCCTTTTCTTGCAAAAGAAAAGGCCTTGCCTGTATTTATATATAAAAGCCACCGGACGACTTTCGATAGAAGTGCAATCCGGTGGCAGATTAAGATATTGTTTGTTCTTGAAATGTGTTATTTCGTTTGGATACGAATATTTCCAGCTTTCACTCCACTTGCTTTTGCTGTGAGTACGATTTCTCCGGCTGTTTCACCGGATTGTACTATGGCTGTCAGCATTCCGTTGAAGGTATGCATTTTCGGAAGATGGAATTGCTCCAGATTTGTCGGGTCGCCATTAGCAGCGGCACGATACTTGCCTGCTCCTTTTACGGAGAAGTTTATCTGTCGGCTGTCAGCGGGACATAGATTTCCATCCTTATCTACCACTTTGACGGTGATATAGGCTAAGTCTTTTCCGTCTGCTGTCAGTTCGTTGCGGTTGCTCACCAGTTCGATGTGATGAGGCTTTCCGGCAGTGCGGACAATTTTTTCAGCTACTGCTTTTCCATCTTTATTGTAGGCCACTACTTTTATCTCGCCCGGCTCATATATAGCATCCATCCACATTAGGCGGTAACGGTTTTTAAGCGAGCTGTTGTTTTTACTTTGTTTGCCGTAACTTTTACCGTTAATAAACAGTTCGGCTGTAGGATGGTTGGTGTATACAAATACGGGAGTAACCTTCCCTTCACGTCCCGGCCATGTCCAGTGTGGCAGGATATGTAATGTTTCCGCCTTTTTGTTCCATACACTGCGATAAAGATAGTAACGGTCTTTAGGGATACTGGCAAGGTCGATGATGCCGAACATTGAACTGTGATTAGGCCATGCGTTTGTATCGTATGGCGATGGTTCACCTAGGTAATCAAATCCTGTCCATACGAATTGTCCGATTGTCCAATGGTTGTCGTCAGCTAGCGCAAAGTCTTCATCCGGAATATTTGACCAGGAACAGGCTTCCACATCGTATGAAGAGCATTGGTGGTCGTCGTAAGTGGCACTTTTTTTATCTTCCACAGGGAATTTGTATACTCCGCGTGAGCTGACGGTAGAAGCTGTCTCACTTCCTAATATCAGATTTTGTGGGAGTTGGTCGTATGCCTCTTTATAGCGATGAGCCCGATAGTTAAGTCCCGGAATGTCGATCATAGCGGCAAATCCGTTGGCAAGTACGCAAGTCACTTGGTCCATTCCGCAGGTAACGGGACGGGTAGGGTCTTCACGATGGCAAATATCCTGCAGGAACTTGGCTACTTTATAACCGACAGGACTGCATTGGGTCGGTACTTCATTTCCGATACTCCACATTACTACACACGGATTGTTACGGTAATTATGAAGCATATTCACCATATCACGTTCTGCCCATTCATTGAAATAACGGTGATAACCGTTTTTACATTTGGCGATATCCCATTCATCAAATGGTTCAATCATCATCATAAATCCCATTTCGTCACATAAGGCTACAAGTTCGGGAGTCGGCATATTGTGGGAGGTACGGATGGCGTCACATCCCATATCTTTTAATAGTGTAAGCTGATGCCGGAGAGCGGCTACATTAATAGCGGCACCCAACGGACCTAAATCATGGTGATTGCATACTCCTTGAAACTTACGATGCTTTCCGTTCAGGTAGAATCCTTTGTCGGCAATATATTCAATACTACGGATACCGAAACGTGTAGTGTAAGTATCTACCAACTTATTGTCTGCGTAAATCTTGGAAACGGCTTTATAGAGTGACGGATTCTCCGGTGACCAGAGTTCGGGCGCATTTACAATAAAATTCTGTTCGAATGGCTGTCCATGATTAATGCGGCTTGTATTTTCTTTGCGGGTAACGACTTTTCCATCAGGAGAAAGAATCTCCGTTTCGATACGGAGTTGTGTTTTCTCGCCTGCATTCTCAATTTTCGTTTGAAGGCGTATGGATGCAAAGTCCTTGTCGACATGAGGCGTTGTGATTTGTGTTCCCCATACGGGTACATGAATTTTGTCTGTTACAATCAGATGTACATTACGGTATAAACCAGCTCCCGGATACCAGCGTGAAGATTGTGGACGGTTTTCCAAACGTACGGCGAGTGTGTTCTTTTTTCCATCTTTGTTGAGGAAGGGAGTTACATTGCAGTGGAAGGAGTTGTAGCCGAAAGGCCAGAAACAAGCTTCCTTTCCGTTTACATAGACACGTGCTTCGCTCATAGCCCCATCAAAAAGAAGTGTTACTTCTTTGTCGGCAGGAGCGTCAAAACTTGTTCGATACCAGCCTGTGCCTACGTATGGCAGTCCGCCGGTGCGTCCGGTTTTCAAGGAAGCTTTTTTCTCGAAGTTCTGTGTGACTGCTACATTTTGTAGGTCATTGTTTACATCAAACGGACCGAAGATTGCCCAATCATGTGGAATAACAACCGATTCCCATTGGGTATCATTAAACTCCGGCTGGTTGGCTTCTTTGAAATCTCCTTTACTGAATTTCCAGTCCTTTTCGAGTAGTGTCTCACTGCGTTGTGCTTGCAATGTGCAGGCAACGCCCATCAAAAGTACAGTTAATAACTGTTTGGGATGTTTCATGTTCATTTTTGCTTTTCAGGTATACTATTAGTTGGATTTATTAAATGTCAATGTCCGGCATTACATTCACATAGTAATGCCGGTGTAAAGGTATAAAAACTAATCAATAAATTTATCGCTTGAAGGCATTAAATGAACTGGTAGGTCTTCCGTCGTCATCGAACATACCTTTGTGATATCCCTTCCAACCGCCATAGCATTGAGGTTCCCAAGCGAATACTCCGGGACATATATCAGTACCTAGTAATTTAGCTTTAGTAATGAAGTCTGTATAAAATGCTTCGGCGTTTTCATTGTTCCATGTCATGCCTATTTCACACATCATAACGGGTGTGTTGAATTCTTCATAGAGTTTTTGCATATTTGCGATACAATCTGTATTCATTTTACGCCAATCTGCTGCAACAAAATTGGAATCTTCTTCATTGTCAGGATCCATTTGAGGATAAAGAGACATTCCGATGATATCCCATTTGGCTTGATTAGCTTGTAGATCTCCGAATACTTTCTGGAATTGTCCAATTTCATTTCCACGGTCTATATGTACGATGACTTTAGCCTGCGGATAAACTTCTTTTACTGCATTATAACCTGCTGTTACGAACTTGGCAAAATTTACGGTTCCATTTTCTTTATTTATATTGCCTTCATCGAACAACATTCCGTATCGAGTTTCGTTGCCCACTTGTACCCATTCTACATCTATACCTTTTTCTTTCAGAGTGTTGAGTACATCTTTGGTATGCTTGGCGATATCCTCCTGCAATTGTTCTACCGAGTGGTTTTTCCATGCTTGAGGTTTGTATTGTTTACCGGGATCTGCCCAAGCATCACTGTAATGGAAATCTATCATGAGACGATAACCTAAATTATGAGCCCGCCACGCTTTGAGTACGACATCTTCTTTGTTACACCAACCGTATACGTTATCTTTTTCTGTCGGATTTTCCGGGTTGACCCAAACGCGCAAGCGGATAGCATTCATACCTAAGTCACGTAGCAATGACATACATTCTTGTTCTTGACCTTTAGCATTGTAGAATTTATAGCCGGAACTTTCCATCTCTGTGAGCCAACTGACGTCTGCTCCCCGAACAAAGCCGGACATATCGTAAACTGTTTCTGTTTTCTCCGGAAAAGTGGGAGTGTCGTTATCATCGCTGCAAGCGGTGAAGAAGGTTCCGCACAATAGTGCGGAAGCCGTAAGTAGTATATATTTTAATCGTTTCATAGTTATAATATCTTAATTTATAGATTGGATAGTATAAGTGCCGTTTATCAAGTCTACACTGATATCGTAAGTTCCGGTAGTTACTGGATATATTCCTTTGTTGGCATTGTAATATAGTTTGCCATCGTATCCTCCGTAAGATCCTGCCCGGTCATTATTTATTATGAATTTTACACCATATTCGGAATCTTGGTCTAATGTAATAGTCCCTGTGTATAATCCTTCTGTGTCAGTAGACTGTAAGGGGGGGAGGTCATCGTTGCCGGATATGCCTAAGTAGCAATAGATGCCTGTTACGGCTTTGACACTATATTTCAGCTCTTTCAAAGATACCTCAAATAAATAAAGACCGTTATCTGGAGCTGTTAGATTATTTCCTTTTCCATTGATTAAATCTCCGCTTTCGGCAGTGCTTGTGTTGTCGTCTGTGGCTAAGGTGTACAATTTACTCTCGTCCCAATAATTAACCAGACACATTGCGTAATCTCCCCATTCAGAAGCGACATTTACAACTCCAGCATATTTCTGAGCGTCTTTATCGTAAATGGTAATTTTATGGTCGTATGCCCATTGTCCATTGACGGCTGGACCTATCCCCGGTAAATATAAATATTCTCCTTCTTCTGGTTCAGGCTCAGGTTCTTCTTCTTTTTCCGTCACACTGACCGTCCATGCTTCCGGATTATTCAAGTCAATAACTAACGTGCATTCACCTGTCATCGGTACATTCACTGTGATGTTTCCTGCTGTTACATTTTCACCTGTGCTGAATGTCAATTGCCCTGCTGTTCCGCCAAAAGCGAACGAGGTATTTTGAGCTTTGCTGTCGTCAATCCCATTATCTGATCCACTAACACTCGTATTATCATAGAACTTACCTGTTCCTTTGATTTGAATGGTAACATCTGTTCCTGCTGTACCTGTAAATACACCTCTCCACTGATTATCGGCACGCTTATATTCCATTGTGATACCGTCAATTCCGCTTACTTCCAGTTGAGGTATTAGTAAGGCATTCCATTGCCTCTTGACTGTATTGACATTGACAAAATAACATCCTGATTGTCCTGGAAACCACATATCCCATGTACCGTCAGCTGCATCCGTTGTCAGTAAAAACGGAGTGCCTATACCACCGGACTGAGCTGTGTGCCAAGTTGTTCCATCGGCTTCTTGTACATAAATACCCTCATAAGCTACAGCTCCGAAAAATCCTAGATACTGACCATCTGCATTGGCTGAATAGAAATCTTTGCCGGAGTCAGCTACCGTTTCTTTGTTGATGATGTCGGCATAGTGCATATCAATCGGATAAGGAGTCACCATCACTTTTACTGTGTTACTGTATACAGGAGTAATGTTACTTCCGTTACTTCCTGCCAATCGGAAATAAAGTGGCGCAGCCTCTTCTGCTGTCGCATTTAGTTTATAAGCGATGATATTTAATGCAGAAACTGTATAACTTTTAGAAAGCCCGCTTTCTGTTGATTCAATGATTGTTCCGGAAAAATCTTCCGACCGTGATATTTGTATGGTAGTCTGTACTCGGGTAGTCGCTTGATAGTTTGCATCGCTTATTTGCAAAGTCTGGTCTGTCCAAGCAAGTGACAAGGCATATAGCTTGGCAGTTGCTTCTGTCAGTACGACTGCATCGGCCGAAGCGATTAATGCGCTTTCTTCAGGACTGGAGAGGAAGAACTTGTCTCCGTCTTTTTCGCACGCTCCCGATAGCAGGAGGACGAAAAGTAAAGTGAGTAGGTTATTTATTTTTTTCATATCGTTGATACGTATAAGCGTGATTAATAGTTTTCATTGTATAAATTCGGATTGGCAGTCAACTCAGTTGTTGGTATTGGGTAAATGTTATATCTATCGTTTACTCCTGTACCTTCTTTGACTCCACCTTTCCATTGCCATTTGTAATCGTTTGAGGTGAACAGACTGTAACGTATCAGGTCCGTGCGTCGGTATCCTTCCCAGTATAATTCGCGGGCGCGTTCGTCTAGGATGAAAGATAAGGTAATTTCATCTTCTGTCTTATTGTTACTATTATCACCGTATGCCCGTTGTTGTAGATCATTGATATATCCTACTACAGTAGTAGCGTCAATTCCCGTTCCGCCTCTTTTGAAAGCTTCCGCTATCATCAGATAAACATCCGCCAAGCGGAATAAGGGATAGTCTGTATTTACTCCGCCATCAGCTGTATTGGAGGCCGTTTCTTTCGAGTCGGTCAGGTTCGTCCATTTTTCTACAAAGTATCCATTCGTCTGGTCGTCTATAATCTCTACGTCCTGACTTTGTCCGGTGGTGAAAAACATATATCGTTTATCAGTATTTTCATATCCTGTGAATAATTCAGGAATATTGCCTCGTACCCGGAACATTCCCCAACCACTCTTTACACCATAATCCTCCGGTTTCTGTAATTCGGATGTATTACTTACTGCCCCGCAAACGATATAAGTAGAAGACCCCCATGATACGGTATTCGTTGCATCCACCGGAAGGGTGAAGATTATTTCATTGGTACGGAGATGGTTGTCTGCATTGAATAATTTCGCATAATCGCTTTCCAATGAATACCCTTGTGCTATCACATTCTTGCAGGCTGTAATACACTTCGTATACATTTCCTGATTGTCGGTGTTGGTATAAACTTTCGCATTCAGATACAGTTTTGCCTGCAACGTATATGCCGCTCCTAATGTTGCCCGACCGTACATATCACTTCCGTTAGCAGACAAACAATTATTCGTATCACTTGTATTTGTGATTGCATTCAGTTCGCTTTCGATGTAATTGAAAATCTGCGCTCCTGTATAGCGGGGAGGTAGATAACCGACCAAAGGATCATTTTCCGTTACGAACGGAATATTGCGGAAGAGGTCGAGTGCGTGATAGTAGAACAAAGCACGCATGAAGCGGGCTTCCGCACGGTAAGTACGTATTTGCTTTTGGTCATCGGCGGAGAAAGAGCCGATTTTATCATCCGTTGCGTTGCGTAGGAATTCGTTACATAAAGCGATGTTGTAGTAGATACGATAATACATGTCCGATACCCAAGGGTCGTTGGCGTCCCAACTTAAATAAGTCAGTCCCGTTACATTGTCACCGGATAGCCAAGTAGATGCTACTTCGTCCGTACCGCATTCCTGCAAATTGAAATAGCAACGCATATAATCCTGACCACTGTTACTACTCAAATCTTCGTTACCGTTTTTTTCCTGACCGGTAGTTACCATGGAAGTATATATTTTCCCCAAGACAGACTTGTAGTTTTCCGCACTGGTGTAAATGGACGACGAAGTTTCGTCTACGTGTGGATATTGATCCAAGTCGCCTATACAGGAAGTGAACAGCAACGTGCTGCAAAAGTAAAAGGCTATATAAAATATCTTTTTCATGATTGGATGTTTTTGATAATTAGAAGTTAAGACCGATATTTAGGGAGAATGTACGCGGACGGGGGTAGAATGAGTTATCCACTCCGTTGGGAACTTCCGGATCCACACCACTGTATTTGGTGATGCAGAATACATTCTGAACCATTGCACTGACATTCAGGCTACATCCTTTATAAATTTCTCCGAAGTTGTATCCCAATGACAGGTTATCCATCTTTAAGAAAGAAGCATTCTCTACATAATAATCGGATAGATACTGACGTGATTTAAATCCGGTTTTCAGATAACTTCTGGAAAGATTATTCAATTGATAAGAGTTATAGCTGACCGTCTCCCAAGCTCCGGCATTCATTGCCATGGCATTGTAAACGTAGTTGCCGATATTGGCACGCAGACTGGTGCTTAACGTCCATTTCTTATAACGCAGTGAAGTGCTGAAACCGAGAATGTAATCCGGTGCCGGAGAATGATAGCGATATAAATCATTGGTGTTGATTTCCCCGTTTCCGTCGAGGTCTACGTATGCGCCTTCTACCGGTTTGCCTGTCTTTTCGTCATATAGCTGATGGTAAACGTAAAACATATAAGGTGCGTATCCTTCACTTAATACTTGCAATTGATAGCTGTCGATGTACGGCCCTACGGAAGTGTTGGTAGCTTGAGTACCGGCTGCGAGTGAAAGGTTTTTCACCTTCATCTTTTGCCAAGTCATGTTGAAACTCAAATCCCAATTCCAGTCTTTTGTTTGTATCGGAGTAGCGTTGATACTGAACTCAATGCCTTCGCTGTCTACATTGCCTACGTTTGTGGTGATATTGCGGTCGAAAGTAGTACCTGCTGCAGCCGGTACGGTTGCAATCAAGTCTTTGGTCTGGCGGGTATAATAGTCAAAGCTACCGGTGATGCGGTCTTGCAGAAAACCGAAATCGAATCCGGCATTCCATGAAGTAGTCGTTTCCCACTTCAGGTCGGGTACGTAAGCCTCCGGACGATACGTGTGGATCGGGTTACCTCCAATCAGGGAGGATGCACCGCTTTGGCTGATATTGTAGACAGGTAGGTAATTATAATTACCGATACCGTCCTGCTGCCCTGTCACGCCGTAGCTTGCACGGAGTTTCAATGTACTTAATATCTTGTTATCTTTCAGGAAAGACTCTTCCGTCATTCTCCATCCGAGAGCTACTGAAGGGAAAGTACCCCAGCGTACATTTTTTGCGAAACGCGAAGTGGCATCCCGGCGTACGGTTGTCGTCAACATATAACGTGAGTCGAACGAATAGTTCAGACGACCGTAATAAGATAACAGCACATGACGGTCATCGGTAGCTTTGGATGTTTTTTGAATTTCTCCGAGTGTATTTGTCTCATAGTAGAGCGGGGTAGTGGATTTCCAATATTGATAGTCGTAACCGGCTGTTACATCAAAACTACTCTTGATGGATTCTACCAGTTTATTGTAGTTGGCATATAAGGTAAGCAAACGGTTTACCTTTTTCTGCGGTCCGTAAGTATAGTCCAAACCGGAAGTTGTATAGTTTTGTGCCGCCTCAGCCGGGACATATACACTTCCTTTACCTTGTGCATAGTCATAACCCAATGTAGCGTGCAACTTCAGATCGGGAAAGAAATGCAGCCGGTAGTCTGCATCGATATTTCCGATGAAACGTTTCACCGTACTGTGAGAATCATTCATTTTGAGAAGTCCGACCGGATTCATGACCGCTCCGTTCACGGGAGCTCCGGTGTTATCGATAGCTTCCGTATATCCGCCGAAATTGTCTGCTCCTGAATATACGGGAATGGTAGGATTCATGGTTGCCGCTGCCCAGATAGCTCCGGTATTGGCGAATGTATTTTTGTTGATAGACCCTTTGGCATTGATATTCAGTTTCAAGTGGTCTTTGAAGAAAGACGGATTTAGCGTGATGCTTCCCGTATAACGTTCTGCATTGTCCGTGCGTAATAACCCGCTTTGGTTGTAATAACCAACGGATGCACGGAACGGCAGGTTTTTGGCTATCTTTCCGGCAACGCTCAGATTATTGTCCGTACCGAATGCGTTTTGATAGATTTCATCGTTCCAATCTGTATGTGCGGTGCCGAGTAATGCCTGTTGCGCATCGGTACCTTTGCTTTGGATGGTATTTACGAATTCGTCATAGCTCATCATATCCGCCAGTTTGGTACGTGTCTGTACGGAGTTAGTCGTGCTGAAAGTAAACTTCAGTTTGTCCGAACTTCCTTTCTTGGTAGTGATCAAGATAACCCCGTTGGATGCACGCGAACCATAGATAGCTGTGGAGGATGCGTCTTTCAGAATGGTCATGCTCTCAATATCGTTCGGGTTGATGAGGCTAAGGAAATTGCCGTCGTTACCACTGATACCTCCCTGTTCCAAAGGAACACCATCCAATACAATCAAAGGGTCGTTGCTGGCATTCAGTGAAGCACCGCCACGAACACGGATTGTACTTCCCGAAGTAGGAGAACCACTGTTGGACATGATTTGCACACCGGATATTTTACCGTTTATCAGTTGTTCGGGAGAGCTGACCAACCCCATATTGAAGTCTTTGCTGCTGACGTTTGTAACCGACCCGGTAAGGTCGCTTTTACGTTGCGTACCATATCCGATGACAACGACATCGCTCAAGACTTGTGAGTCGCTTTTCATCTGAACGTTCAGTGTAGCGCTGCTTGTTGGGATGGCTACAATCTTAGTTTCGTATCCGATGTAAGAAAATTGAAGTTCTTTATTGCCTTGCGGCACATTCAGCGTATAATTACCGTCGAAGTCGGTAACCGTTCCGGTAGAGGTACCTACAATGAGAATACTTACTCCAATCATAGGTTCTTTGTTTTCATCAATCACTTGTCCGGTGATTCGTTTGCCTCCTTGCTGTGCGAAGACCGAAATCGTGCCTCCTAAAAAGGCTGTACACAACATGAGTAGTACAGTCAGATGGCGTAGATTTAAGATGTTACTGTTCATAATTACTGTGTTATTGATAATAGATTTGTTATTATATTTACTTTTAGATCAGGTTCTGGACCGAGTATAGAATTACTTTATTTATTCCAGCCAGATTTCCCCTAGCTCGATGATGGATTCTGTCTTGTCTTTTCCTAATAGAGACAATTCCAGTTTCTCTGCCTTCTCCATTTGGAAAGGTATGTCTGTTTCCGGATGGAAATATTGTTTCAGAAAAGTCGGATAAGCTATCGGAAGTAATGCCGTGTCCGCTTGATGCAACTTTTTCAAAGGGATACGTATGATTCCTTCCGGTGAAGGGGTACTGCAAATTGTTTTGTATGTATATCCGTCTGAAGTGATGAATCCTGCATAGAATCCTTCAGGGAGATTCTTATGGCGGTTGACACGGATGCAAAGAGTGGTGCAACTCTTTAATTTTCCTTTTCTTTCTTTTAGCACGTCTTGAATGGATTTGCGCAGGAAGTGCTGTGTTTTCTCTCCTTTGGATGTGAAGGCGAAACGGAGTAATGGCTTTTCAATCGGAGAAAAATCGATTAAGGTACGTTTCAGGTCGTTCCATTCGGGAAGCGTATAGGCTTCTATGCCACTATGTGTGTCTGTCACGCTCAATAATTGTATTGGACTGTCGGGAGCGACAATACGGGTAGTCCAATATGAATCGGCAATGTAATCCCAATCCAACGGATTTCCTTTTATTCCAGAAGAAAATCCCTTTACGGAATTTCCGGCAGGATAAGTACGGGTACTGTCGCCCCGACAGACAATAATGTTATACTTAAAACAACCTTCTTGTAGTTCTGCGGCAGGAATTGTAGCTTGATAGCTATAGCCGCTTATACGTTTCATCTTGATAGATGGATTATGATCATTCCAGAAAGACACTTTGTCTGTGTAGATAATCACGGAGTCCGGAGAAGTGTTTCCAACCACTTGTGCAAGAATTGTTAAATCTCTGTCTGCTTCGGTGACTTGTGCAGGATTGTGGATGACTTTGTAATCTGTCGTATGCGGGGAAGGGGCTGCAAACTCTCCGAGACGAATGGAATTCCACCGGGAATCTGTTGTCCAATTCTGCTTCGGTGTGCAGTTCTTGCGTTTCAACAAGTAAACACCCGGTTGAAGATTACGGATAACTCCGTCTTTTACAGTCTCTTCTTTCCGTTGGTTTTCTTTATTGAGTGCGGTAAGAGTGAATGATTCTCCTAAATCGGGAATTTGAAGAGCCATATCCCAACAACCATAGATAATGCTGACTACCTCTTTGGCAAGTGACGGTTTGGCAAACGGATCGCTGACTGTCACTGCATCCGGCATTACTTCCAGCCTCCATACTCCTGCTTCCAGACAGTCAATAAAATATGCACCGGTTCCTTCGTAATGTACGACGGGAGAACTGCCGCAACCGGCAATGGACATAAGCTGTGAAGCATTTTGGGGCAGGCTGTGGGTATTGTTGGAATAATAGTATTTCCTTCCATTATTCAGCTCGCTTAAATTCTCCGTATAGCTGACACGGAATCCGTCACCAAACAGTGTATCTTGAGGATAACTACCGTATGATTCTCCTCTTCTCAGATTGCGTGCCGCTTCGGCAGCAATTTTCATGCTGATTGCTTTGTGTGGTGTATAGGCAAGATTCAGAAAATGAGTCTGGTATTCCGTATTGGCGTATGCAATGTCCATCGGGTCGTATGCGAACTGCGTAACCCATTGAAATCCTGCCATACGGAAAGTACGTGCCATAGCCGGATACATATAGGAATACATAATATCTGCCGGGTCGAATTCGTAAATCAGGCGTGCCTTCTTGTGAAATCCTTTCACCTTATCGGCAAAAGAAATATCATAGCGGTCTATATAGGGAAGAAAATTTCCTTGTTGCGTTTGTCCGGATACCAGTCCGATAGGATACCATTGATAAGTAGTGCCTTGAATGGCAGTCTCATAGTATGCTTCTACCACATATTCGTTGTGGCTTACATTATAGAAGACAGGTTTACGGTTCCCGGTTCTATGAATCGCTTCCAACATTCGGTTGATATATGCCTTTACCTCTTCCTTCGTACCGGAGTGGCAAGGTTCGTTATTGATTTCAAATCCCACTATGGAAGGATCGTCCTTATAGGCTATTCCGGTATAAGGATTGATATGTTTCACTAGGTTGTGGAGATAGGTCTCTTGTGCGGTAATGGCTTCCGGGTGAGAGTGCACGTCGCATTTATCATATTTATAAGAGAAACCACCGGTCTGAATGTTCCGTTCCGGGTAACCGTTTCCGAAATTGGTTTGGGCGGTGATAACAATATGAATGTTCCGTTCCTTGAGTTTGGCAATCAGATAGTCCATCAGGTCGAGATGCTCGTTTTCAAGGAGATTTCCTTGCTCGTCTGTGAGTTCGACATCCCAAAGGTGGATACGGTAAGCGTTCAATCCCAAACGGGTGATATGATATACGTCTTTATCTATAGCAGCTTTACGATCAAGTCCCAGATAACCTAAGGCACGATAGGCATGGGCAAAGGGGAGTGTGTAGTTCACACCGAAGAAAGAGGCTTCCTGGCGGGTGTCACTCCAACGTATCACTCCGTTTCCGTCTATATATATAAAAGGTGTAGAAGATGATTTCCCTTGTATATTGACAAAGGCGAATAATAAACAAATGGAGGTAAGAATAAATAGTCTTTTCATGCTATCAAATTTATCGGTTCATTGATAGTGACAAAGGTAAATTATTGGTAAATCAGGTGAAAGCACAGATTGGACATATAAGGATAAAAATAGGACGAAATGCTTTAGAATGCCCCTACAGCTCTTCATTTAAGTATTGACGGGGTGTTTTTCCGAATTCCGATTGGAAACATTTGGAGAAATAAGAGTGATTGGAAAAACCTACCATATACATTACTTCGGCAATGGTGAATTTCTTTTGTTGCAGTAACATTGCCGCCTTTTTCATTCTGATCGATTTGATATATTCCACAGGAGACATTCCGGTCAGTTGTTTAATCTTCCGGTAGATCTGTTTGTTGCTGAAGCCGGACAATTCGCATAGGGCATTCACGTTCAGGTCTGCATCGGAAAGATGGTCCTCAATCAGGCGGATGATATTTGACAAGAACTTCTCATCTTGTGATTCAGCTTCGATGGGTTTGAGCACAGGCAATGACTCCAGCGATTTTTTGGTTTGATGACTAGGGGTAATTCCTTCTTCTTCAATGGCGGTAATGGGAATACTTAGTCCTATGCTTGTACCTTGATTCTCTTTGGAGGTAACTCCGTTGATATGTCCGCCGTGCAGTTCCGTATAGGTCTTCACCAAGTAAAGCCCGATACCTGTACCTTCCTTATTTCCCGAACGGGGGGATTGATAAAAACGTTGGAAGATATATGGAATGTCTTGTTGCGGAATTCCGGTTCCGGTGTCCGATACACAAATGTCCAGTTGTCCGGTTTCCTGCGAATAAAAAAGGGAACACCGCACGCTTCCGCTGTCAGGAGTATATTTTACGGCATTTGAGAGCAGATTGTCCAGTATCACACCCAATTTGATTGCATCCATATCCGCATAAATTTTGGCTTTGTTCGCTTCAAAATGAAAAGTGAGCCGGGAATTCTCTTCGTAAACGGAGAACAGGCTACGGCTGAAAGATACCAGTTCGATACGCGACAGAATGAGTAATGAATCCGCATTACCCTCTATCCGATTGAACTTGAGTACCTGATGAATCAACGAATTTATCTTCATGGCGTTGCGCTGTACTTCTTCTAACGTTTGTTTCTCATGTTCAGTCTCTGTGGCAGGCAACAACTGGCTGACAGGAGCTATAATCCGGCTAAGTGGTGTTTTCAGTTCATTGGATAGGTTTGTAAAGAATGCCATTTTCTGACGTGACTGTTCCAAAATCTTCTCCTTCTCCAGGCGTTCCATCTTCAATCGGTTTTTAACCCGGAAGAAATTGATAGTCCAAGCGACCAGGCTTAGAAGTAAAAGGCAATAGATTATTTTTGCCCAAAGCGTATAATACCAGGGCGGCAGGATCTTTATGTCCAATATATAAGGATGTTCCGAAGGAACTCCGTTTTTTTCTACTTTGCTGATAGATAATTGATAATCCCCATAACTCAAATTGCTATAAGTAATACGGTTCGTATTGGATGGCAGAAAATTCCATTCTTTGTCCATACCTCCGAGCCGGTAAACGAATTTATTCTTTTCTTCGAGAGAGTAGGGGAGGTCGGACAGCTCAAAAGCCAAATTATTCTGATTGTACTTCAGTTCAATGGCATTGGTGTAACGTATATTGGGAATATTCGCTATGCGTGGGTCCATCAATTGATTGTTAATGTACAAAGCTGTCAGGAGAATGGGACGTTCGGGACGATTCATGGCTTGTATTTCCGGGCAGGATATGGCAAAACCGTCAGCGCCTCCCAAATAAACATTTCCGTCTTTCGAATCGAACAGCAGACTGGTAAAACGCTTATCCGTCATATTCTGCTGACGCGCATCCATCGTTTCCCGGTTGATAATCCAAAGCCCGTTCGTGGTAGAAACCCATATATGGTCTTTGACCGATGTCATGGACAAAATCTCGTTATTATTAAAGTTCCCGAAAGAAATGCTTTGCCGACTGGAGTCTTTAGGGTTGATACGCATTACTCCCCCGTGAAATCCTACCCAAAGCATACCTTCCGCATCACATAGTAGATAATTCGGGCTTTTTTCTCCGCTCAACTCATCGGAAAATAGTTTGGTGACCTGCTTTGTGCGTGGATTGATTTTATCCAGCCCTTTACTGTTGTATAGCAGTACCCATACATTACCTTCCTTATCGGGCATAATCTGATTGATAAACATACCCGACAGTCCATTGTGAATAGAGTAATTGTATTCGGCTACGTATTGTCCGACTTTAGATTGCATTAATTTATGCTTGTCTACTACAAAGATTCCGCCTAAACAGGTGGCGATCCATAGGTTTCCGGAATCGTCTTCGAAGATGTAATAAGCCCAATTTGTATTGTAGGTTCCTGTGCTGTCGATAATGTTATAGTGTACAAATTCTTGTGTCGTATAGTCATAACGGTTGATACTGCCATCTGTAGCTATCCATAATTGCTGCTCTTTATCTTCATAGATATGGCGGATACGATTGTGTGATAAAGGGTGTGCTTTATCTCCCATCCTGTACCAGACAGCCTCATGTCTGTTTCCGGTAGGATGGATAAAACGGAGTAATCCGTTTGTGCCGCCAAACCAATACATCCCTTTGGAATCCCGGAATAACGAGTAGAATTGATTTCCGTCTCCTGTACCCGTTATTTGAGAGATTGGTACGAATTGCAAGGCACTGTTATAACGCGACAAGGAGATACCATAATCAGTTCCCAGCCAGATATTATGTTCCTGGTCGGAAAAGATATTCCAAATGATGTTGTTTGTCAGCGACTGGATATTACGTGAATCGTGGATGATATGTTGCAAAGGTTCCTCATTGTTTTGGTACACGTAAAGTCCGTTATCTGTACCGGCTAATAAGTTTCCGTTTCCATCCAATGCCAATGATTTGATGGAATTATTGTGGAAAACTTCGATTGCAACCATTTTTTCTGTTTCGGGAGTATATTGGAGAAGATATCCTTCCATACCGATCCAAATACACTGTCGGACGGTATCTTCCAATAAAGAGTTGACGAATAAATTACTTATCCCATGAGTGACAGGTAGAAAAATATCTTCAAACTTTCCACTTTCCGCTATATAACGACATAAACCATTGTAAGTACCCACATAGGTCTGCTTCTCTTTCGTGTGGATAATCGAATAGATTGTATTATGGGATAAACCACTATGCTTACTGTCGAAACGGGTTAATTTCCGGTTTTCTAATTGATAGGTATAGAGCCCGTTCAGAGAACCTATCCATAAGATTCGGTCACGGAGCGCCATTGTACGGACATCGGTAGGAAAATCTACCTCTGGCTGTTCATATCTGTCTGTACGGTAGTTGTAAACAAGTATTCCATTATCCGTCCCCAGATACAGATATGTATTGTCAATGATAATGCCGCAATAGATACATGTGTTCGTCAGTTCTCCATAAGTGAAATGTTGTTGGGTGGAATAGCCGTCGTAACTGAATAAACCTTTATTGGAACCTATCCATATCATCCCTTCGCTGTCTTGCAAAAAGCAGCTGATAACCGAAGCTTCCGTACCGAGATAAATGTTTTCGAACTGCTGATAATTCACTTTTTGCCCATACACATCACGATGGATGCAGAATATGCAAATGAGTAGAAGTATCAATTTAATTCGTAGGTACATGATATCAGGTTTGCAAGTTTTACGTTGCAAATGTAGGAAAAAATGTCGGTTACACTTGTAAATATCCGCTTCTTTTTGTTCCTTTGTTACCTATTTATAAACGGAAAGCTTATATATGAGAATACTAATTTATTTGCTTTTGTTGCCATTAATGGTGGTTGTGGTTGCCTGTGGCGGCAAAAAAGGAGCTTCAGACAAAGAGTCGGTATTAGCGACAATGGATAGTGTGGATGCTCACGGATTGCAACGTATGCAGACTTCCAAAAGCGAAACGGACTTTAAATTTAAAGGAAAAGATTACCATTCCATTGTTTCACGTACTCCGGACGAAAGTTTGCCTCATATCAAGAATGAAATGGGAGATACTTATGTAGACAATAAGATCGTACTGCGTCTGATGCGCGGAAACGAGAAAGTTTTTGATAAGACGTTTACCAAGAATGATTTCTCTTCTGTGGTAGACGCGAAATTCCTGTCGAACTCTATTCTGGAAGGAATCGTATATGATAAGACTACTTCGCAAGGGATAGTGTATGCCGCAAGTGTCTGTTATCCGCAGACAGATTTGTATATGCCGTTCTCTATAACAATCACTTCAGACGGGAAAATGAATATAAAGAAAGTGGATATGCTTGAAGAAGAATATGATGATATCCCGTCTAATTAGCTCTTGGGATAGATATCGACAATGGAATTGCACAAATGTGAAAACATTTGAGACAAACGGAAGGCGACCTATATGGTTGCCTTTTGTATTTTTGCACCGTTAAAAACTTAATACCAACCATAGAATGAAGAAATACATTTTGGCTATCTGCGTGGTAGCAGTAAGCTGTACGGCACTGAACGCTCAAACAAAGAATACGCAAACATTGATTCCGCTGACTGAACGGGTAAACGTACAGGCAGATTCGGCACGTGTTAATCAGATTATAGACGGTTGCTGGGTAGCAGTCGGATCTAAAAAGTCCCATGCCATTCAGAGGGACTTTACTCGTATGTTTAACGGAAAGCCTTCTTATCGTTTTGAACTGAAAGAAGACGATAATACACTGTCGGGATATGCCAAAGGCGAGACCAAGGGACGTGCGGAGTTCTCATACTGTTATGCAACATCCGATGATTTTAAAGGGAAACCTGCCGATACCTATAAGAAAGCGCAAATTATGAAAACCGTGTATCATCACGGAAAAGGAGCTTGCCCGCAAGGCTCTTCACGTGATTATGAGTTTTCGGTATACATCCCTTCTACATTGGGCAGTGATGTTTCCACTATTTTTGCTCAATGGCATGGAATGCCGGACCGTACATTGGTTCAGACTCCGCAAGGAGAAGTGAAGACATTGACAGTCGATGAATTTATAGAATTGGAAAAGACTACCATTTTTAAGAAAAATGTGGGCCACGAGAAAAAGGCCAAGTTGGACAAGCAAGGTAACCCCGTAAAAGATAAATATGGCAATCCTGTATATACAGCCGGAAAAGCTAATGGATGGTTGGTTGAACAAGGGGGCTATCCTCCATTGGCATTCGGATTCTCCGGAGGATGGTTTTATATCAAAGCAAACTCTGACCGTAGATGGCTGACCGACAAAGATGACCGTTGCAATGCAAATGTAGAAAAAACACCTGTCATGAAACCGGTGACTTCTGAATACAAGTCATCGACTATCGCTTACAAAATGCCTTTTGCCGATTTCCCGAAAGATTGTTGGATTACATTCCGTATCCATATTGATTGGACTGTCTACGGGAAAGAGGCTGAGACAATTGTAAAGCCGGGTATGCTTGATGTACAGATGGATTATCAGGATAAAGGTAAAAAGGTTAGTAAACACCTTGTAGACAATGAGCAGATTCTGATTGGACGTAACGACAAAGATGGCTACTATTTTAAATTTGGTATTTATAGGGTAGGTAACAGCACCAAACCGGTGTGTTACAATTTGGCAGGTTATTCGGAAAAGTAACTCCGGATAACAAGCTGCTGTTAGAGAAAGTTAAAGATTGGCAAACTCATAATATTCCAGAATCTTTTTAGGTTCTATATCGTTATTTGCATTATAAAAACAAAGTGTAATATTAATGCTAAAAGGATAACGATTATGAAGAAGATTTTATCTTTACTTGTATTGGCTATAGTGGCCGTGCAGTTCTCGTTTGCAGCTGATGTGATAACTAAAGACATCAACCAATTGCCGCTTCCTGCGCGGAATTTTATCAATCGTCATTTCACAAAGCCTGAGGTTGTTCAGATTAAGATTGATAAGGATCTGATGGAGTCTACTAAGTATGAAGTCTTATTAATGGACGGTACGGAGATCGATTTTGACAGTAGGGGGAATTGGGAGGAAATTAGCGCTAAGAAAGGAAAGACTGTTCCTGCAACTGTTGTTCCGGGATTTGCTGCCAATTATCTGAAGACTCATAATTTTGTGAGTGAAGGTGTGACGAAAGTAGAACGTGACCGTAAGGGGTACGAAATCGAATTGTCTACTGGAATATCTTTCAAGTTTGACAAGAAGGGCAAATTTTTGAAAGCGGATGATTGAGTAGTTATATGTAGATAAACCTAAACCGGAAGATTGTTATGTGGAAATTTAAGTTTGGCTTATGGGCAGTGGTTTTGATAACCTCTGTCTTTTCTTTCAGCGCATGTGGTGATGATGATGATAATGATACTTTTGTTCCTCCTGCTAATATTGAGGTAGCTTTGAAACAATTGTATCCGGGTGCGCAGAATATAGAATGGGAAGTGAAAGGTGTTTATTATGTAGCTGATTGTTGGGTGACCGGTGATGAACTGGAAGTCTGGTTTGATGTGAATGCCAATTGGGTGATGACGGAGAATGAATTGGATAATGTTAATCAGTTGGTACCGGCTGTTTATACTGCCTTTATGGATTCTAACTATAACACATGGGTAGTGACGGATGTGTATGTTTTGACTTATCCTTTGAACCCGACTACCTCTGTCATTCAAATAAAACAGGGTAGCCAGCGCTATTCACTTTATTTTTCACAGGAAGGCGGATTGCTCCATGAAAAAAATATTAGTAATGGAGATGATACCAATTGGCCGCCGACTGAGTAGGTGAATTGTTACATCTGTTGGTAGTCTTTAGCCAATCCTCCTTCGCTTGTTTCTTTATAGAGGGAGGGAAGGTCATGACCAGTTTGTTTCATCACTTGTACAACCTTATCGAAAGAAACGCGGTGCATACCGTCTGTAAAAGCAGAATAGAGGTTAGCGTCCAGCGCACGTGCTGCGGCATAAGCGTTTCGCTCGATACAGGGAATTTGTACTAATCCGCATACCGGGTCGCAAGTCATTCCCAAGTGGTGTTCCAATCCCATTTCTGCTGCATATTCAATTTGTGCGGGGCTACCTCCGAATAGTTGGTTGGCAGCGGCTGAAGCCATAGCACAGGCAACGCCTACCTCTCCTTGACAACCGACCTCCGCACCGGAGATGGATGCATTGAATTTGACGATATTACCGATAAGCCCTGCTGTTGCCAATGCGCGTAAAATGCGCATATCACTGAAATCACGGCTTTTCTGAAGGTGATAAAGTACTGCAGGCATTACACCGCAGGAACCACAGGTAGGTGCAGTTACAATCTTGCCACCGGAAGCATTTTCTTCACTTACTGCCAATGCGTATGAAAAAACAAGCCCTCTGGATTGGAGAGATTGCTTGTATCCGGTGGCACGTATATAATAGGTAGAAGCTTTTCGTCTGAGATTTAACGGTCCTGGCAGCACGCCTTCCGCTTCCAGGCCACGATGAATGGCGTCTTTCATTGTAGTCCATACCTCTGCCAAATAATCCCAGATATCTTCGTTCTCACATTCTTTTACGTATTCCCAATAACTTTTTCCTGTACGTTCACACCATTGCAGAATCTCGGTCATGTTGTTCATCCCATATACTTCCGGGCTTTCGATAGTCGGGCTATCGTTGTTTTCTGCCAGTGCACCGCCACCGATACTATAAACTGTCCAATTTTCGAGTACTTTGTTACTGGTGTCGAAAGCAGCAAATGTCATTCCATTCGGATGGAACGGTAGGAAAACTTTGGGTTGCCACACGATTTCTACAGGAGCAACCGCCTGCAGGGTGTCTATAATGGCCACATCTGTCATGTGCCCTTTCCCCGTAGCGGCTAGGCTGCCATAAAGGGTTACTTTAAAAGAAACTGCGTCCGGATGGCGTTCCAGAAACATTTCTGCGGCTTTACGCGGTCCCATAGTGTGGCTGCTGGAAGGACCTGTACCTATTCTATATAACTCTTTAATTGATTTCATGACTGATGATATATTTTCGTTAATACCAGTTTTTCTTTTTGAAGAACAAATATACGATAATACCGATAATTCCCATCACTAACCAGGCAAATAAATAACCATATCGCCAATCCAGCTCCGGCATCCATTTATAATTCATTCCCCATACCCCGGCCAGAAAAGTTAGGGGAATAAAGATAGTGGATACGATAGTCAGGCGTTTCATAATGTTGTTCATGCGCAGGTCATTGTTGGAAATATAAAGGTCTACCAATGAAGAAAGCGTTTCCCGGCAGATTTCGATGGTTTGCAGTACAAACTGGAGATGATCGTTCACATCGTTGAAGAAAGCACGGTTGACTTTATGGATAAGCAGGTTTTCCGCACGTAACAGTTTTACATATTGTTCTTTTAGCGGAAGTATTGCTTTCTTCATCAGCATATATTGGCGGCGGAGTGCCTGGATTTGAATGCCTATATCATATCCTTCGGTGATGGTGAGCAGTTCTTCTTCCAGATCTTCGAGAGCGTCATCGATAGAAGAGATGGTTGAAATATAATTTCCCATTACACTATTCAGCAGCACACTGAACAAATAGTCTGTTTGGCGGCTGCGTATTTTCAGAACGTCATTGCGCAAGGCTGTATTGACATCGTCGAAGAAGTCGGTTTCTTTTTCGAGGAAGGTAAGTACATAATTACTTCCGAGAATAATGCATACTTGTTGTTGGAGCAGTTCGTCCAACTCGTCCTCTCCCTTATGTGTATTGGGATAGAATAATTTCAAGATCAGGACAATATATTTATCATGCTCTTCGATTTTGGTGGGGTGGTTTGCATTTAGAATATCCTGTAATACAAGGAAGTCTATTTCGAAATGACTGCAAATCTCACGGATGGTTTCCGTATCTTTCATCCCGTGTACTTGCAGCCAATTGATGTGCGTATTGTCCAATGTATCTTTGATTGATTGGAAGGTATTACCGGACGACTCCTGTATTTCTGTCGTACTATACGTGCATAGGTGCAAATGGGTAGGAGTGAGACTGTCTCCGGTATAAATCAGCTTTTCGCTTAATAGGTTATTCTTCATGCTTTGTTCTCGTATTTAGACGTTTTTATTTATAGGTTAGTCAAAATCAACTACAGTGATTCCGGCACCCCCGAATTGTACGTGTTCGTCAGCATAATGGCTGACCCCCGGTACGGTAGAGAGGTATTGGCGGATAAGCGTACGGAGTATTCCCGTACCTGTTCCGTGAAGAATGCGCACGCGGTCCATGCCTACCAATATAGCATCGTCGATAAAGTAGGTGACTGCTTGCAGTGCTTCATCGCCACGCATACCCCGCACATCGATATCTTGTTTGAAACTGAGTTTCTTTTCGTACATCTGATCATGTGTCTGGCTGCTGACAAATGTACTCTTGGCAATCCCTTCCGTCTTTTGAGGAGCATTGCTGCGTTCGAGACGGTCTATCTTTACAGTCGTTTTGATACTTCCGAAAGCGACAATTGCATTTTTGCCGTTTATTTCCATGACTTGCCCAACACTTGTCTGTCCTTTGATTTTTACATTCTCGCCAATACCAATGGGAGCCACTTTGGGAACAATGATTGTTGAGGCATTGGCAGTTTTCGGTTCGTTCTTTTTATTTTTCTTCCGTTCCTGCTTTTCTTTCAACTTTTCCATTTTCCGTGCCAGTTTTTCTTCTTGTTCTTTGGAGGCTAATGCGTCCAAAGAAGTGCGGAAGTCAGTCAGTTCTTGACGTGCCAGACGGGTCTTTTCTTTTTCGGCCTGTGCTTCTTTGATGGTGCGGATAGTATTTTCAATACGGGCATTTGATTCTTGCAGTATTCGTTCCGCTTCTTCCTTTGCCTGTTTGATAATCTCTTTTCTTGACTTTTGCAGCTCTTCCATCTCCGTCTGGTAACGGGCAATGGTTTCTTCCATCTGTTTCTCCCGTTGTCGGATGGTTTGACGTTTACCCTCCCAATAACGTTTGTCGCGGACAATGTCTTGCAAGTATTTATCAGCGTTGATGTATTCGCTTCCCACAATTTCCGAAGCGTCTGCAATGACATCTTCGGGTAATCCGATTTTTCGTGCGATTTCTACGGCAAACGAACTTCCGGGATTGCCAATCTGCAATTGGAATAGTGCCTGCATGAGATGACGGTCGTAAAGCATGGCTCCATTTACTACTCCTTCATGGTCTTCAGCGAAATGCTTCAGGTTTTGATAGTGAGTGGTGATCACTCCGAAAGTTTGTTTCCGGTTGAAACGTTTTAATACGGCTTCGGCGATGGCGCCTCCTATCTGGGGTTCCGTACCCCCTCCGAATTCATCAATCAAGATGAGGCTGCGTTCATTGCAGTTTTTCATCATGATTTTCATATTGGTCAGATGTGAAGAGTAGGTACTAAGATCATCTTCAATGGACTGCTCGTCACCGATGTCGATAAAAATACTGCTGAATATACCTGCATGACTGCGTTCGTGCAGCGGGATCAACATTCCGCATTGAAGCATATATTGCAGTAATCCTACCGTTTTCAGACAGACGGATTTACCACCGGCATTCGGACCGGATATAATAAGGATGCGTTGTTTTTGGTTAAGCTCGATATCCAGGGGCACGACTTTTTTCCCATGTTTGGCTAATGATAGCTGTAACAGGGGATGAACAGCCATTGTCCAATCCAATAGTTGCTCATTTTCTATAGCTGGTTTCAAACAGTTCGTCTGTATTGCAAAATAACTTTTTGCGCGGATAAAATCGACTTCTGCCAGAAATTCATACGACTGTAAGATTTCCGGAATAGACGGGCGAAGGGTATTGGAGAACTCAGTAAGAATACGAATGATTTCCCGTCGTTCGTCTCCTTCAAGTTCACGGATACGATTATTGGCTTCTACTACTTCTGCGGGTTCTATAAATACAGTCTTTCCACTAGCGGATTCATCGTGTACGATTCCTTTGATTTTCCGTTTCAGTCCCGGAGCTACAGGGATGACCAGACGGCCGTCGCGCATAGTTGGAGTTACATCCTTATCTACGTATCCTTCGGATTGTGCGCTACGCAAGATACTGTTCAAAGATCGTGAGATGCTTCCCATTGTGCTGGAGAGTTCACGACGTATGCGTGCTAATTCGGTTGAAGCGTTGTCTTTGATTTTACCGTATTTATTGAGAATACCGTCTATTTTTCCGATCAATTGCGGAAATACGGCTATATCTCCGGCTAATCGTTTCAGGCTGGGGTAAGGGGTATCGCTTTCTTCTTCCTCTTCATTCCGATGTAGGAAGCGTACGATATCGCGGATCGTTTCCAATGAACGGCGTAAGTCAAACAGTTCTTGTTCGTCCAGATACATGCCTTCTATCCGTACTCGTTTCAATGAAGGACGGACATCAAAGAAGAACTGATCGGGAAATCCGTCTTCTTCTTGAATGATGCGGATAAATTCAGTTACTTGATTTAATTTTTCTTCTACTTCTTCGTATTGGTCGGAAAAGACCATATCAGAGACTCGTTCCTCGCCTAAAGTGCTGAGACATCTATCCTTTAGTAGCTGTCTTATCTGGTCGAATCCTATCTTTTGCTCAAAATTTTGAGGATATATCATATTTCTATCTTGCTAATGGACTGCAAAAATACGATTTATTCGCGAAAAAAATATCAGAATGTTTGCAGATTTAAAAATGATTCGTACCTTTGCACCGCTTTCAACGGAAAGCACTTCTGATAAAGAAGTTTTGGAGAGGTGGCAGAGTGGTCGATTGCGGCGGTCTTGAAAACCGT